>PDWI01000309.1_pt1 | contig 78876 bp, 71 predicted proteins | sample 1430891 | NCBI WGS metagenome assembly PDWI01 (sample SAMN01162508, study PRJNA174530) | Oral metagenome, whole genome shotgun sequencing project. | biome: Marine environment; feature: Marine mammal; material: Swab sample of the gingival sulcus; isolation source: swab sample of gingival sulcus... | reverse complement strand
TCCATGGCAAACCAGGGAATCAACCCTCTTGTCGCTATTCAGATGGCTTTGAATGGAGATATTCCTAAAACTGAAATTGGTGAGGGCGAGTAGTTACAATCAAACACCCATTGGGTGAAAGCATAAAAATTTGGTAAAACCAAGAATATCAGTGTATCAACAATTTTTTCAAACTATAATCGCTCAATTTAGGTTCCAGTTTATTTTAATGCTCGGGTATTATTTCACCTTTGTTGCCAGTATAGTAAAAACATTCTAAGCCTTTATGACTGAATGATATTATTATACCATTGATGTAACCCTTTCGGTTACGTTTGTCAATACAGTTTAAGATTTAAAAGTTAACGCCAAGCTAACCGGCCGCAGGGGTTAGAGCGAAGCGGAAGCCCCTGCGGCCCGAGTTGAGCGTTGGGTTCAAGGCTGTTGCGGGCTGAAATTTTTCTTCATTCATATGCTTCAGCGAAAATGGCCGGTGTTTGACTACCTTAAGCCACAGCGGGAAAAACACCTGCCCTGTGTCCTCACGCAGGAAGATGTCAGACGAATTCCCGGCCATGTCAAGACCTTCCACAATTATGCATTCCTGACCACGGTTTACACCTGCGGCATCCGGCTCCAGGAAGCCCTGCATATCCAGGTGTCGGATATTGACACGGAGCGGATGCTGATTCACGTCCACCGGGGAAAGGGAACCAAAGACCGCTGCATTCCCCTTCCCGAAGACATCCTTGCACTTCTCCGCCCGGTCAAAGCCATGTCAAAAATATTCCGGGAAAAAATACCGGGATCTGATGAAAAAAGCCGGAATGCTGTCAGAAATCCCGCCTGAAGCGCGGCAAAAAGCATGGCCGGAAATCAAGGAGGCCAAAGCGGAACAACCGGCACCCCGTTGCCCCGACTGCGGCGGGAAGCTGATTTACAGCTTTTTCCGGCGCCTTCTCAGAGATCAATGCTCACTGCCAATCTCCCTGGCTGCCGCATCCAGAATTTCCCGGCACAGCCGCTCCGTCACCTCCCCGGTCGGGCCTTCCACCATGACGCGGCAGAGGGGCTGGGTGCCGCTGTAGCGCACCAGAACGCGGCCGTTTTCCCCCAGTTCGGCCTCCGCTTTACGGATGGCGGCGGTCACGCCGGGAAGATCGTGGATTTCCGGCTTTTCCCGCACCTCCAGATTCATGAGCTTCTGGGGAAAAACGGACATGATTGAGGCGGCCTCCGACAGCGTCCCTCCGGATTCCCGCACCGCACTCATGAGCATCAGGGCCGTGAGCAGCCCGTCGCCCGTGGTGTGGCGGTCCATAAAAATCATGTGCCCGGAATCCTCGCCGCCCAGCACGGCCCCGGTAGCGCGCATTTCCGCCGCCACGTAGCGGTCGCCCACGTCGGTGACGGAATGCGCCACGCCCATTTTCTTCAGCGCGATTTTCAGGCCGATATTGCGCATCACCGTGGTGACCACGCGATTGCCCGGCAGGGCGTTCTGGGATTTCAGACGCCGGGCGCAAATCGCCAGAATGCGGTCGCCGGTGATAATCCGCCCGGTTTCATCCACCGCGACCAGGCGGTCCCCGTCGCCGTCAAAGGCCAGGCCCATGTCCGCGCCGGTCTCCCGGACCCGATCCGCCAGAGCCTCCGGATGCTGGCTGCCGCAGTGCAGATTGATGTTGCGGCCGTCCGGTTCGACGAACAGGGCCTCGGCCCGCACGCCCAGCCGCTTCATAAGCCGGGGGGCGCAGTCAAAACAGGCGCCGTTGGCCGCGTCCAGCACCACGCTCATGCCGGACAGCGCCCTGGTTTCGGACTTTCCGGCGGCGGCGATCAGGAAATCCAGATAGCGATCCCCGGCATTGGCCATTTCAATGCGGCGGCCCATGTCGCGGACGGATTCGGCGGCCCGGCGCAGGGCGCCGCCGTCCAGACCCACTTCCAGGCGGCGCTCCTCGTCGTCGGTGAGCTTGGTTCCGTCGGCGCGGAAAATCTTGATGCCATTGTCTTCAAAGGGATTGTGGGACGCGGAAATCACCACGCCGGCGGCGGCCCCGGTTTCGCGGACAAGCGCCGCCGCCGCCGGCGTGGGCAGCACCCCTGCCACGAGCGCGTCCCCGCCCATGGAACAAAGCCCGGCGCACAGGCCGGATTCCAGCATATCCCCGGAAATCCGGGTGTCGCGGCAGACGATGAAGCGCGGCTTTTTGCCGTTCGTCCCGGAAGTCCCAAGGGTGCAAACCAGCGCCCGGCCCAGGTTCACAGCGAATTCGGCGGTCATGGGGTGGATGTTTGCCACGGCCCGGACGCCGTCCGTTCCAAAATATCGTTTATCCGGCATATTGTGTTCCGATACGGGTTCCAGCGGGGTTGACGTGATCAGGAAAGGGAAACGGGCAGAAGCTCCCCGGCCCGCTCCATGAAATTCGTGACAATCCCTTCCAGCCAGCGGACGCCTGTCTCCCGGACGTCCGGCGGCAGCAGGGCTATAAGTGAAGGATGATCCGGCGGGGCATGGGCTGCGGCATCCGTCACGGCAGACAAAAAAGCGTCCCGCGAGGATTCGTCTCCCTCATTGGTACGCAGCTCCTCCAGGCCTTCCCTGAGATCCGGCCAGTGGTCACGGAATAATATCTTGACCGCGATCATGCTTTTTCCCTGCCCGCCGGGAAGCGCCCGGGCCGTTTCAATGGCATCCGGCATCCTGGATGCCAGGCCGTCCAGGCGCCGGATGCGCTCCCTGACGCCAAGGCGCAGCATTGCTCCCATGCCGTCCACCAGTCCGGTACGAAAGGCAGGGGGCAGGTCTCGGGCCGTGGTCAGGGGACGCAGGTACCGGATCCACTGTTCCAGGGCGTACAGCTCCGCCAGATAGCGCAGATTATGCTCCAGAATCCGGGGCAGATTGCGATATATCCCCAGGGTATGGGGCATGGATACGGGACGCAGGGCCCCGCCGGCCAGCAGGCGGCCCTGGCGGTCCTCGTCCTTGCGCCAGACCGTTCCGGCGGCGATCACCGTGCCAAAGGTCAGACGGCAGGGGCCCACCAGTCCGCCCTGTCCGCCCAGAAAGACCGGGGGGCGATCCAGCATCACGCCGCGGGGCACATCCCCGATAAGAGAGGCCGTGGCCTTGTCCTGGTTCGGGGTAAAATTGAAATGGATATACGACGAACCGACTTCCCCGTGGTCGGATTTTCCGGTGCCGCCGGTCATGAGAATATCGCAGAAATTGACCAGACTGCCCAGGGTCACAAAGGGAAAAAGAATGGTCTGCTTGAGTCCCACGGTATGGGCAATGGAAGCCGCCTCTTCCACCAGCGTCCCCCCGCGCACATGGGATCCTGACCCGGCGATGGAATTTCCCAGCCAGACGCACTGCCGGAAAAAGCCGGAACCAAGGCGCACCTCCGGTCCGACGCGGACATTGTCCAGAACGACCGGCCCCTCGGCGCCGATCTCAGCGCCCCGGCAAATCAGGGTATCCGGCCCGCTGATACGCGCACCGGGATGCAGGATCACGCCGTCTCCGGAAATCCGTTCTTCCCGTATATCATCGGCCACTGTCACTTGATGCGGGTCCGGCATCCGGACCCCCCTGGTCAGCAATACCCGCTTCATGGGCGATAAATCCGAAGCGCTCACGGCCCGCCTCCTTTTGATTTAATCCGGCTGCATGCCCTGCCGGCTGCGGCCTTTCCATCGGATTCCGGACAGATGAGAGGCCAAAAGCGCTCCCAACCGGTCACGGCCAGGCAGCGGACGGCCAGGATCACCGCCGCCGGGGCCAGCCAGGGACCGGCCCATGCCGGCAGCATCCGGGCATATATCCGGAAGGCGCTCCAGTGGGCATGCGCCCGGCTTCTCGCCGGCCGGCTCCGGCTGGACGCCCCCCCGTGATGCATCACGGAGGCCCCGGTAAAATAGCGAATTCCAAACCCGGACGCGGCCATGCGCCGGCACAGGTCTGCATCTTCCCAGTACATGAAATAGCCGGCGGCAAAGACCCGGTCATCCGGCAGGGCCGCCCGCCGGATGACCATGCAGGCCCCGGAAACCCAGTCCACCGGCACCAGGCGAAACGCCCCTTCAGCATCAGGAATATCATCGGAAATATCATCAGAAATATCAAGGGTCCGCAGATTCCGCCGCACGGCCGGGTGGTTGGGAAACCGCCGGGACAAAACCGAATCCCGGCCGAAAAGCCCGGTCAGAAATGTGGGAAAAGACCGGGCCGAATGCTGTATCCGCCCGTCGTTTTCCCGGATGCGGGGGCCGAGGATGCCGATATCCGGCCGGGCAGCCATTATTTTCAGGATGGCCGCGAAAAATCCGGGTTCCACGCGGGCATCGGGATTCAGCAGCAGAATCAGTTCTCCCCTGCCCCGTCCTGCAGCCCGGTTCACCGCTTCCCCGAACCCGGGATTTTCCGGATTCCGGGAATAACGGAGGCCGGGATGACACCGGACAACGGCAAGGGCGTCTTCCCATGTCCCGGCAGCGGCCCCGTCCTTCCCCCTTGCGGAACCGGCTTTCCGTCCGCCGGCAACGGAACGCGGCGGGAGGGGAGAATTATCCTCCACCCATACCCGCAGGTCCATGGCGGACGCCGGAAGCCCGGCGGCATCACGCATGACCGAGGCAATGCATTCCTCCAGCAGCCGGGCACCGCGATAATTTACGATGATCAGATCCACCGTGACGGGGCTCATCGTCCCCCCTGGATTTCATGGAGGGGCCGGCGGGAGAACCAGCGCTTGACAGCCCGCTGCACCCTGTGGGGAATCCAGTCCGTAAACCGCCCGAAAACAGGATGAATCCGCACCCGGTTCAGTATTATGAGAATTTTTTCCTTCCGGCTCACCATGGGCTTACGGACTGTATATCGCTTCAGTTTCTCCGCCGCCCAGTCCCCGGATATGGCACGGGGGAACGAAAGCGTTTCCGGGGAAAAACCGGTTCCATGGGCCGCGCCGGCCAGATAGGTTTTCCGGTAAAATGCCGGATCAGACGACGGCCCGGCCTGATCAGGCCAGGGGATGGCCGCCGCGCCCCGGCCGGATAAGTGATGATCCCGGGCCGCCTGATCCATTTCCGCCGGTATCGTCTCAAAAAAAGTATTCCATTGATCCGGCCCCCAGGCCAGAGGGTTCACCCAGGACAGGGGACGACCGGCCAGCCGCTCGGGAAAGGCGCCGGTATCGGAGGCGGCCACCGGCCATCCGCTGTTCAGGGCCGCTGACAGGGTATAGGACCAGGTTTCAGGACACCGGGCCGGAAACCAGATCAGGTCGGGATTGTTTTTTTCAATCAGCTCCTGCAGATCATCATTTTCATAGGGGCCGGTGCAGCGGACGGCGCGGTGAAGACGGCGCCAGGCAAACCCGATCAGGTGGAACCGCAGGGGCCGTTTCCGGCGGACTGCGTCGCGGGCGCAGGCGTCCAGCAGATCCGCTCCTTTCTCCCGGCTCAGGGCGCCCAGGACCACGATGCGCAACGGACGTTTCCCGGCAGACGGGGCGGGCCCGCGTACCGGTATTTTGACCGGCGGATAGGGCGTGTCCCTTTCTCCATCGGGATGGGGGATGATCCGCAGACCGGGCAAGATTTCCGGACCGCCGGCCCAGAAACAAAACAGATCGGCTGCGGCCCGGGAGGGAGAGATCACCCGGTCTGCCCGCCGAAGAAAGGCAAGGGCCCGGGAATTCGGGGCCGCCGGTTTCGGCGGGTGGAAAACGCCACCGGCATCCGTAAGGATGGGGGAAATCATGCCGGAGGCGTCGTCCGTCGTGAGATCATAATCGTGGAGGGTGATATCATACGGAAGCCCGGTCCGTCCGGGCAGGGTCATGAGGGACCGTCCGCCCTCCCCCACCCAGTGAAAATGAATCCGGGAAACGCCGGTATACCGCAGCAGATGGATCAGCGGATGCCTGGCGGTCCCGTCCGTCAATGGCGGAAAATGCAGGGCGTCCCCGCGCAGATCCGCTCCGAACCGAAGACAAAGCGCCCCGTTTTCAGCAAAACGGAGGACTGCGGGAATGAAACGACCATCATGCAGGTCGCAAAGCTCCCCCACATGCTGCTCAATGCCCCCGCCCATGCCATGGGTCACCATCAGGATTTTCGGCAGGGGACTGGTGCGCACGCATTCGATACGCAGGGCCAGGCGGTCTTCCCGGGCCGGGTCATCCGCGATATGCCGATACACCTGTCTCTGATAAGCCGGATGCCGCCGCTGCATCAATTTCAGGGCCGCTATCTGGCGGGGATGCTGTTCCGCACCAAAGGAAACCCCGCCGTCGTGGCGCACAAATACATCCGCGGCCAGGACATGCCGCCAGCCGAAGGCGCCGGCCCGCATGCAGAAATCATTTTCCTCCCCATAGCCCCGGCCGAATGTCTCCTCGTCAAAAAATCCGACCTGGTTCAAACAGGCCCGGCGGATCAGCATGCAGAACCCCACGGTGGTGGGCGCGGAAACGGCCCGGCCCGCGTTGACCCGGGCCGCAGCGGCATCTATCTCTTCTTCGGAAAGGCCGTCGGGCAATGGATTGTCCGCGCAGGAAAGGGGAAAGGAACAGATGGCGGCGTTATTGGAAAGCGGGGAAACCGTCCCGATATCCGGCGCCGACCGGGCGTGGCGGACCAGACGCGCCACCCAGTCGCCGGACACCACCGTATCGGAATTGAGCAGGATCACATCCCGGTCCGGATGGCGGGACATGCCCGCGTTGACCGTGCCGGCAAATCCAAGATTCCGGGGATTGACGGTATAATCGACAAGATCGGCATGATCCCGGCAATAGCCGGCCAGACGCCGGTTCAGGGCGGGCTCCGGGCTGTGGTCATTGATGACGAGGACGCGGGTTGTAAGGGGCGAAACAGTGCGGATAACGGATTCCAGACAGCGAAAGGTCTCTTCTTCACCGGCATACACCGGGACGATGATATCCATTCCGGTATCCACACCGGCGGTGGATGGGAAATCCGCCCCGGAATCGGGCAATCCGCCTGATGCACCGGCTGGCATATGATTCGTCAACGCATTGATTCCTGATTAAATACATTCGTTCTGCGGGCGCTGAACCCCAGTTCTTCTTTCCATGACCCATTTACCTCTTTACAGGCCCCGCCATAATCGTGTAACATTAACTCTTTACCAGGAATAACCAGGAGAATCCATAATGAACGCGTTGTTCTCCACCGCACCCGGAACAGGAGTGACGCCGGGAGAGAACCCGGCATCCGGCGCGGCGCCTGCGGAACTGATTCTTTCCGAAAACGAAATCGCCCACCGCCTGGAGGCTATGGAAACCAGCGGTGCCGTGGCCTGCGCGGCCGCCTTTCGCCTGATAAGGGAATCCGGGGCTTCTCCGGCCTATATCGGAAATATGATAAACCGGAAAAAGATTAAAATCATCCGGTGTCAGCTGGGCATCTTCGGATATGAACTGCCCCCCCGCCCGTTGCGGGCGGCCGATAACGTGACGCCGAAAATGGAATCCGCCATCCGGGAACGCCTGGTGGAGGACCGCCTGCCCTGCCGCGATTCCTGGGAAATCGCCGAAAAAATGGACTGCGCCAAATTATCCGTCAGTTCCGCCTGCGAATACCTGAAAATCAAAATCAGCCAGTGTCAGCTCGGCGCTTTTTAACCGGCCCTTCTCATCCCGCCTCCAGGACGCCCCTTCCCTGATCTGCTTTTCGGTTCCGGTTTTTCCGCAAACCGGCCCGGACGGGCCGGTCATGGATACATCAGCCGCGCCCACAGGACCGTTTCAAGGGAAAGCCGGCGCGATGGCGGCTTCCACCGGAACCGGTTTCCCGATCAGCCCCTGTTCCCGCATGATGTGCGCGGTCTGCCGCCAGGCCTCCGCATCCAGGGTTCCAAATGCTGTTTTTCCCTGGGGCAGGACCATGTCCCGGGTGATGTCATACTGTTCCGCCAGACGGTCCGGCGGTGTGTCCCGGTCATATTTCCGCACCATTTCCATAACGGCGGATTTGTTTTCCGGTGAAAACGCGGTCTCCCATCCCGCCAAAAGCATTTTCAGAAACCGTTTCACCAGATCCGGGGATTCTCTCAGCATTTTTTCCGATGTAATCACGGAATTGGCCACGAACCGGACCCCGAATTCCCCCGGATCCAGAAACCGGATCTCTTCCCCTTCCCGTTTCATGGCTGCGGCAATGAGCGGCCCCTGGGAATTGCGGTATACGGGCCAGAAATCCACCTGATCCCGGTAAAAAGGCGTCAGATCATAGCGCACGGAAAACAGGGACACATCGGATTCCGAAAGCTTGCCCATGGCCAGAAGCGTGCGCATGATGGCCTCGTCATTGCCGCCATGGGTGACGCCCAGGCGCTTTCCCCGAAGATCCGCCGGCGAAGCGGGAACCGCCCGGTCCGCCCGGAATACCCATTGCAGAGGATTCACCTGGAAGAGCTGGGCCAGCACCCGCACGGATGCGCCCTTGCTCAGCGCCCGGATCACCTGGTCCGCCGAGGCAACGCCGAATTCGGCCCGCCCGGTCTCCAGATCGCGGATGGCGTCCTTTCCCACGCCGCCTTCCATCAGATCCACATCCAGGCCCTCTTTGGCAAAAAACCCGGCGTCACGGGCGTAAATATCGCCGGCCACGCTCATATTCAAAAGCCATTTGAGACGATAACGAACCTGGACGGCATTCTCCGTATCATCGGATGCGGCAGACGCCGCCCCCGCGCAGCCCCAGATCAGTACAGCGTACAAAGCCGCATGAAACAGACGGCTTCCCGATAAAAATCCCTTACGTGCCATTTTTTCCTCCGGATGGTTCCGCAATGTTTCCTGCAGTGCGCCCCCCAAAGTCCAGGGGACCGCTTCGGCCTTTATTTCAAATCCTTATTGGCTTCCATGTCAAACCACATGGCAAAGAGCGTGAACTGGGTCATGCTCATGAAGCAGAACATGGCCGCCAGAGCATTGATGCGGGGAATATGGCCGAAGGCCATCAGATACCAGAATATCCGTCCGAACAGCAAGGCCGATAAAATCCCGGAAACGGCCCCGAAAAAATAGAAAAAGACCAGGGGATGAAAATCCCGGATAATGTATTTTTCCTTCATGCGCCAGAAAAACATGCGGACCAGCAGCCATCCGATGGTGAACATGACCTTGCGGACCTTCATGCTGCTCTTTTCCCCCACATCGTATATGGTTTCCACGGGAATATCCCGGATCCGGAAATTATAGATATTCAGGCGGATGATCAGGTCATTGGGCTGGCCGTACCGGCGGTACATGGACTGCCAGTCGATGGTGTTCAGCACACGGCGGCCCATGGCCGTATACCCGCTCTGGAAGTCCGCGATATGCCAATAGCCGGAGGAAATTTTGCTCAGAAGAGACAGAAAGGCATTGCCGAAATACCGGATGCGGGGCATTTTTTCATAGGCGTCCCCGGAAAAAAACCGGTTTCCCTTGGCGTAGTCCACTTCTTCCCGCGCCACCGGGGCCACCAGTTCCGCCAGGTTTTCCGGGGCCATCTGGCCGTCCCCGTCCATGCGCACCACGATATCGTCATCCGTATGATCCCGGCACCATTCATAACCGGTGACCAGGGCCCCGCCGCATCCCTGGTTCTCCGCATGGTTCAGAAGATGGATCCGGGGATCCTTTTCCGCCAGCCCCCGCACCACCTCGGCCGTATTGTCCGTGCTGGCGTCGTTCACGATGACCATGCGGTCCACGAAGTCCGGCATTCCGGCCGTCACCGACGCGATCTGGCTGCCCTCGTTATAGGCGGGGATGACCACGCATATCCGTTTTTTCTCAAACATCGGGATCTCCTTTTCCCGGACGGCGAAAGCCTATCCGGCGATCAGGGTATGCAGGATATAAATCCCGTAGAGTCCCAGAAGAATCCAGCCTTCTTTTCTGCTCAAGCTCCGGTCCGTGTACAGAAACCAGAACAAGACGCCCACGGTCGTCACCAGAATGGCCACCGCCGTGAGCAGCCCCCCGGTTCCCACCTGGATGGCGGCGTCTCCGGACAGGGACAGGGCCATGATCCAGGGCAGGCCCAGCCCCGCCAGGATATCAAAAATATTGGATCCCACGGCATTGGCAACGGCCATGCCGCCATCCCCGCGCCGGGCCACCAGAACAGAGGCGATCAGGTCCGGGGCCGAGGTGCCTGCGGCCAGCACGGTCAGGGCCACCACCACCGGCGGAAGGCCCACGCCGTCGGAAAAGAGCAGGGCCGCGTCCACCAGGATCCAGCTCAGAGCGATGATGGCAGCGATGGAAACAAAAAAACCGCGAAAATATGCCGTAGCCGGATCACCGGCGGCCTTTCCAAAAAGAGCGGCAGTCTTGTCGATCAGGGGAACGACGGCCCGCGCCAGGGACTGAAAAATCCGGCCGGCGGAGCCGGAGGGCACGAACGGTGTATCGGCCGCGCCGTCCGGGGGGGCGTCTTGCGCGCCGGACCGCCTCTCTTCGGCCGGCTGCTCTGGTGGTTCTTCTGTTTTTTCTTCCGATATTTCTTCCGGGACCGTCTCTTCACCGGGCATACGGAAGAGAAAGAGAAACGCAAGATACACGATGTAAAAAGCCAGCAGGATAAGGGCATCGGTCCGGGTGATGCGGCCGTCGAAAAATACGATCAGCAACAGCAGGATACTGCCCAGGTAAAAAACCGTATCCCGGATCACGGCGGGCAGGTGGATTTTCGCCTCCCGGATCACGGCGCAGACCCCGGTGATGACCAGGATATTGAATACGGCGGAGCCCACGATGGTGCCGATCCCGAGATCCGAATGGGCCCCGCCCTCCTTGAACAGGCTGAGTACGGCAATGGAAAGCTCGGGCGCGGAAGATCCCACGGCCATGAGGGAGGCTCCGGCCACCGAAGGCGGCAGCTTCCAGCGGTGGGAGATTGCATCCAGGCTTTCCACGAAAAAGCGGTCCGTGATGACGGACAACAGAAAAATGGCCGCGATGATCACGCTGAAACTGAACAGTACCGTCATATATTCTTCCTTTGCGGATAAGGTGTTTCCGGTTTTCCGGGGTCAGCCTTTGACCCGCCCCGGCGTCTCTTCAAAGGCCCTGGTCATCCGAATTTGAATATCTGATAAAACAACACCTGATCGCGCACGTTGAAAGAGCGGAGGCGGCCGCCTTACCGCTCAAAAGACAGGGCTTCGCCGGCCAGACGCCCCACAGTGACGCGGTCGATATGACCGTCCGTGTACAGGTCCATGGGAGAGGCGTCATCGACCAGATCCTTGAGCAAGGCCCTGGTGGCCCCGGACGCGGCCACGGGACCTGCGGCCAGCGCGGCCAGGCCCCGGTGATACGGGTCGTCCGAACGCAGGAAGGGATGCAGCATGGGCTCCGCCCGGCCCATTAGTTCCGGGTGCGCCGCGCTCAGGCGGGCCAGACCCCAGAGAACCCCGCGCTGCAAAACCGGATGTTCCAGATAATTGCCGTCCTCGTCCACATAGGAAATCAAAATCCGATGGAATTCGGCCGCCATCCGTTTATTGCGGGCCGTGATATCGCCCATGGCCTCGGGTGCCCCCCATCCAATGCCGCCGGATTCATCATTCAGGGTCCACATGATCCGCCGCATGATGACCCGCACGGGTTCAGCCTCGCCCCGCGTTACCAGTTCATCGGCCAGAATGCCCAGGGCGGATATGGCCCGCCAGCGCACCAGGGCTTCATCGTGGCAGAAGAGCCCGAACAGGGGGCCGGTGAGGGCCTTGTACGGATGATCCGGCCATCGGGCTGGATTTTCGCTCCACCCGGGTTTCTTCAGGTATGCGACCAATTCCCGCCTGATCCGCCGGGACCGGGGAGGTTTTCTGCCCCGGGGCAAAATACATTCGACGGGGGATGCGGCGCCGGGCGGGGCGCCGCCGCAATCTTCGGGATATATGGACGCGGATGACGTCATGGGCATCTCCTGTATGGACAATAAAACCAGGTAAAACCAGGTAAAACCGGCGGCGGCCGTCTGAGGCAGCGGATGAGACGGATGACATCACTCCGCCGGAAAGTCCCGCGCCAGAGCGGCCATCACCGCGTCGTGGATCTGCGGGCGAAAAACCCGGATACGGGTATTGCGCTGCTCCGGGTACACGCGGTTGGTGAACAAAAGAATAATTACGGATCGCGCCATGTCCATCCAGAAAGAAACGCCGGTAAAGCCCAGATGTCCGACGCTGTCAGCGGAAAACCGCCGGCCTGCGGCGGAATTTTCACCGGATGGCCGGTCAAACCCCGGCGTGCGAAAGCCGTCTCCGGAGGGGGTAAGGAACCGCCGCGCCGTATTCCGGGATACGGGCAGCGCGGAGATTTCCCCTGCGGCGGCCCGCCGCAGGGCTTCCACCAGGCGGAATACCGCCGTGCTCGTGCCGAAGAGTCCGGCATGGCCGTCCACTCCGTGGGCTGCCCGCGCGTTATCGTCGTGGACCACGCCCCGGAAAGGCGTTTTGCAGCAGGGGCAGATACCCGTGACCGCGTATTCCCCGGGACGAACGCTGCACGGGGAATTGAACCACAGCGCCAGTTCCATGGGATCGTAGATCCAGTCCCGGGCCAGCGTATCCAGCCGGCGGCCGGTCATATCTTCGATGAGAATCCGCAGGAGGATGAAACCGATATCGCTGTACACGGTCCGTTTTCCCGGGGGGCGGACGCGGCGTACGGAAAGAGCCGTCTCCGTCAGGGCCTTGCGCCGGGAACCGGCTTCCGCAGCCCGTTCATGCAGTCCTCTGTACAGCGGTTTCCATGGCGGCAGGCCCGACCGGTGCGCCAGGAGGTCTTCCACGGTGAGGTCCGCCTTGTCCGTTTGGGCCAACAGGGGCGACAGGGCGCCGATTTCATCGCAGAGGCGCAATTTTCTCCGGTCCCGCAGAATCATCAGGACCAGGGCCGTGGCCAGGGGCTTGGTCAGGGAAGCCAGGTCGAAAACCGTGTTCACGGACGCTGGAACGCCCGCAGCCGGATCCGCCATGCCCGCAGCCTCGTGGAACCGGATTTTTCCGTTTTGCGCCGCCAGCAGCACCGCGCCGGGATATACCGGCCCGACCCCTTCCCGCAGCAGGCTGCGGAGATGGGCGGCATCCGCCGGGGTAAGCGGCCGGACCGCCGGTGATTCAGGCATGACGGGCATCCGCCGCGTTCAGGTGAGAAATGCGGCAGCGCAATATTCCGGTCTCCGGGTCCAGTTCCGCCGGTATCCCCAGAGGCAGGGGATGGTTGGGGCCCGCGTGGCCGATGGGAAACTCCGCCATGACGAGAACCGAGGCGCCCTTCGGCCCCAGATCCCCAAAGATTTCCCGGAAAATATCGTGGAGAATATCATGGTCTCCGCAATCCGTGAACCGGCCCAGGGCCACGCCGGCCACGCCGTCCAGGCATCCGGCCAGGCGCAGCTGGGTGAGCATCCGGTCGATTTTGTACGGAGGCTCCCCGATATCTTCCAGAAACAGGATGCATCCGGAAAAATCCGGCTGCCAGGGGGTTCCCAGCAGATGGCACAGCGAGGTAAGATTGCCCCCGGCCGTGATGCCGATTGCAGGCTCCGGCCCCATGCCGGGCGGCGGATCGCAATCCGGCCCGGAAGCGCCGCAAAAACCGGGCAAAATCATATCAGCGGGTTCGGCGGCAAGCGCGACAGGAGCGGGAGAAAACAGCGCGGACCGGACCGCCTCGCGCTGTCGTGCGCGGGCGGAGGCATCCAGCGGTTCCGGGGACGACGCCATGACCGGGCCGTGGAGACAGATCCATCCGGCGTGGCGGGACAGATAATGGAGCAGGGCCGTGATATCGCTGTATCCCATAAACAGTTTCGGGGGCAGGTCCGGCAAAAGGGGAAGGGGCAGCAGGCGCAGACTGCCGTACCCGCCCCGGGCGCAGAATACAGCCCGGATGTCGGGATCCGTGAGCATGTTCATAAGGTTTTGGGACCGGATCTCATCCGTTCCGGCCAGGTAGCGGTGAGTCCGTCCCAGGCACGCCTGAACCCGGACCCGCAGGCCGAGGGATTCCAGCATCCGGACCCCGGGCTGGATTTTTTCCGGAATCACGCTGCCGGCCGGGGCCACGACACCCACCAGGTCTCCCTCGGCAAGAGGGACGGGGAGGCAGGAAATGCCGGAAGGCAGTCCATTTTCAGGTATTCTGTTCACCGGATCTTTCCATAATGCCTGCGGCGATGCCGCCCCCAGGTACCGTGTGCGCGAAACCGGACCGGATAAAAACCGGATAAAAAAGAGACAAAAAGCGTTTGACAAAGCCGGGAGGAAACGGTACATCCTCCGCCTGTGTCGGGGCGTAGCGCAGCCTGGTAGCGCACTTGAATGGGGTTCAAGGAGTCGGAGGTTCAAATCCTCTCGCCCCGACCAGAATGAAATCAAAGGGTTACGGATTTTTCCGTAGCTCTTTTTTTATACCATGTGAAACCGCGTGTAAACTTTTTTTCAGGAAACCCGGCCATTTTCAATCCGGGCCGGTGACGAATCTTCGTGGAAAACGGCCCCCGATCGTTTTCCGCCGGCGCCCCCCACACAGCGGCGGATGGATGGCGGCTTCTTTTACCTTGACTTTTTTAATTTTCGACTGTTATATATCACGATTTTTTTGGTTTCCAAACGGCCGGCAATCGTCCGGCCGGGGGGAACCCCATCCTTGCTTCGTCCCCCGGGCGGGGCTTGATATCCATAAGGAGGAGACATGAGGAGATACGAAACCGTCACCATCTTTGCTCCCGATATATCCGAAGGGCAGCTGAACCCGGCCCTGGAGCGGGTGCAATCCATTATTGACGCCGGCGGCGGCTATCTGGTGGAGGCCGAGGACTGGGGCGTGCGCAAACTGGCCTACCCCATCCGCAAGAAAAGCCGGGGCCGGTATTTCTGCATCAACTATTGCGGCAATGGCGCCATTGTTGATGAAATTGAGCGATTTTTCCGCATTGACGACCGCCTGCTCAAATTCATGACCATTCTGCTGGACGAAAAAGCGGATATCGAGACAATCAAAAAAGAACAGGCGGAAAAAGCCAAAATTGAGGCCGCCGCAGAAGAAGAAACCGGGGAAGCCGCAGGTGCGGAAGAAGTGGAAACCAACGTTTCTGGCGAAGAGACGCCCCCCGCTGACGCCGCTGATCCCGCTGGCGAAGAGACGCCCCCCGCTGACGCCGGCGATGCTGCAGACGCCAGCTCGGAACCTGCCGATGACGCCCAACCCGCAACAGAGGAGAATTGATCATGCCGGCTCCCCAACGACGCAAATCCCCGTTCAAAAAAAGAAAAAAACGCATTTTTCATCGCCGCAAGGTCTGCCGTTTCTGTGCGGATTCCAATATGGACATCAACTATAAAGATCCCAAGGCGCTCAAATATTTCATCACCGAGCGCGGCAAGATCATTCCCCGGCGCATTTCCGGCACCTGCGCCAGGCACCAGCGTGCGCTGACCGTGGCCATCAAACGCGCCCGCACCATCGCCCTTCTTCCCTATGTGGGTAAGGTGGATGCATAACGGCGATCCGGAAAAAAGACCCGCCGCAATGGCGGGCGAAAGTCCGGGCCGGGATCTGGGGAAAGGCATCGGCGTCGAGATGGCCATCTTTGCCGCCTGCGTGTTCATGCCCCTGTTCGGGCTGGCCTTGATTATATTCATTCCCCTGCCGGCCCTGTTTTACCGGATCAAGCTCGGCCCCCGCATCGGGGGGCTGGTGCCTCTGGTTTCGTTTTTGCTCATCGCGGTTTTATCCCGGGGATTTTCCCTTAATCTGCTCGCGTTCGGCGCCCTGCTCGGGCTGGGCTGGCTCATGGGCGACGCCATGGAACGCCGTCTGCCCGTGGAACTGGTTCTGTTGAAAACCTGCGGGCTCATCATCGCCGTCGTTGCCGTCGTGATGTTCACCTGGATCAATATCACCGGGAACGATTTTGCGGCCGGCCTTGAGGCCTATATCACCGTCAGCATAGAGGAAATCGTCCCCCTGTACCGGGATATGGGCATGACCGAGGAGGTCATACAGGCCGTCATCGCGGAAAAGGACCACTTCGCCTGGTTTTTCACCCGCATTCTGCCGGCGGTTTTCTGCTCCATGCTGCTGGTCACGGCCTGGGCCGTATTGCTCACGGCCCGGCCCCTGCTGCTTGTGAGGGGGCTGCCGTTTCCGGATTACGGCCCCCTGAATCTCTGGAAACCGCCGGAATTCCTGGTATGGGCCGCCATTGCCGCCGGCATGACCCTGTTTATGGACGAATTCCGGATCATCGGCGCCAATATCGTGATCCTGCTGATGCCGGTGTATTTTTTTTCCGGCATCGGTGTCATTTCCTGGTTTTTTGAACAAAAAAAACTGCCTGCTCTCCTGCGCGTATTTTTCTTTACCCTGATCGCGTTGCAGCAGTTTTTACTGTTTCTGGTCATCAGTATCGGTTTTTTTGATATCTGGTTCAATTTTCGGAACCGGAGCCGCACTTCCGGCGCGTCACCGGGGGCGCCGTCTGATGAAGCAGAATAATCATGACGGTCTTCACACTGAATCCGGCGCCATCCATACCGGATTCCTTTGGAGGAAAACATGGACATTCTTTTGACCGAAACCATAGATTCCCTGGGTATTATCGGCACGGAAGTGACCGTGGCCGACGGGTATGCCCGTAATTATCTGCTGCCCCAGAAAAAGGCGGTGCTGGCCACTGAGGCCAACCGCAAAAAACTGGAACAGGAAAAGGCCAAATTTGAAGTGCAGATCGCCAGGGAAAAGGCCATGGCCGAGGAAATGGCCAAACGCCTGGCAGGCGTGACCTGTACTGTGGCAGCCCGGGTCAGCGACGAGGACCGCCTCTACGGTTCCATCAAAGTCCGTGATGTGGTCAGCGCCCTCGAAAAAGAAGGGGTGAAAGTGGAAAAGCGGATGGTGCTGCTTTCCGATCCCATCAAAACTCTGGGGACGTACAAGATTCCCATCCGCGTGTACACGGATGTGGAACCGGAAATCACCTTTGAGGTGGTGCCCGAAGTCAGGAATGCATAAGGCCGGCCGCTTTCCTTGCCGACCATCTCCCGCGCCTCCGCCTCCGGATTTCCGGGGGGAGGCGCGGGGCTTATATCCTGCCCGCCGGCCTGGAGGGAGAGTTCATGGGGGAGTTTCAGAACCCTGAAAACACTTATCCGGAAGCCCCTGACGCGCCGCATATTCCGGAAGAGCGGGATCTTCGTGATCTCCGGCCGAGGCCGGAGGATGTAACGGATCTTGCGATACCGCCCGGTTATCCGGTCCCCGGACGCAGCGGCGGGGAAGACGCCGAGGGCGGGTTCTCCCGCTACCGCCTGCCGCCGCAGAATATTGAGGCGGAAGAGGCCCTTCTCTCGGCGATCATGCTGGACAACAGCACACTTCTGGAAATCATGGGACTGCTGGAGCCGGATGATTTCTACGCGCCCTCCCACCGCCTGATTTTCACGGGGGTCATGGAACTCTTCCGGAAAAACGAACCGGTAGATCTGGTGACGCTGGCCGGCCATCTTCGGGATACCGGCAGAATCGACAGGATCTCCGGCGGCGGTTATGAGGGCGTCACCTATCTTTCCTACCTCACCGATGCCGTTCCCCGGGCCGTCAATGCGCCCTATTATGCCAAAAATATCCGCGATAAATCCCTTTTGCGCAGAATGATCACCACGGCGGCCGCCATCTCCGAAAAATGTTATGACAGCCGGGGAGAAGTGGAACGCGTCATGGATTTCGCCGAAACATCGGTGATGGGCGTGACGGCCAGCCGGGTGTCCAGGGCGTTTCATCCCCTTTCCGTCATCATCGAATCCAATATTGACGCGCTGGAGGAGCGGCAGGGATCCAAGACCCTGATCACCGGAGTGCCCACCGGGTTTTCCGTCATTGACCGCATGACGTCAGGATTCCAGCCTTCGGATCTGATCATTCTGGCCGCGCGTCCCAGTATGGGCAAAACCTCCTTTGCCATGAATATCGCCCGGAACGCAGCCCTGGACACCGGTGTGCCGGTCGGGGTCTTTTCCCTGGAAATGAGCAAGGAACAGCTCTCCATGCGGCTGCTGTGTTCGGAAGCGCGGGTGGATTCATCCCGGCTGCGGTCCGGATTTTTCAGCAATGAAGACTGGAATGCCATCACGGACGCAGCGGGCGCTCTCATGGAAGCCCCTTTGTTCATTGATGATTCCGCAGGCCTGAACGTCATTGAGATCCGCGCCAAATGCCGCCGCCTGCAGGCCGAGCACGGCCTGGGCATGGTGGTCGTGGATTATCTCCAGCTCATGAGGGGGTCGACGGCCAGCGCGGAACGACGGGATCTGGAAATTTCGGAAATCTCGCGCTCGCTCAAAGCCCTGGCCAAGGAATTGAACATCCCGGTTCTGGCCCTGTCCCAGCTCAACCGCAAGCTGGAAGAACGCTCGGACAAGCGGCCAATGCTCTCGGATTTGCGGGAATCCGGCTCCATTGAGCAGGATGCGGACGTGGTGGCCTTTATTTACCGGGATGAAGTATATAATAAGGATGAGAACAATCCCGGCCGGGGAAAAGCGGAAATCATTCTGGGAAAACAGCGCAACGGCCCCATCGGAACGGCCCATCTGGCGTTTCTGACCAGCTATACCCGGTTTGAGGATCTGGCCCCGGAGTCCATGATGCCGGAGCATATGCCCTCCTCCTGACGCCCGCCCCCGTTTTCTCATTTCCGGTCCGGGGAAGCGTGGTCCTGCAGGCCCGTCATCAGATGATGATACTCATGCCGCCGGCTTTCCTTTCACGGAAATGGGGCCATTCCCTCTCCCGTTTTTCTGACGGCGCTCCGTCCGTTCCGCGATATCCCGTAGAATGCCGGTCATCTTTTTTTCAGACGGGACAGCCTTGCTTTTTCGCCGGCATCCGGGTTACACCAGACCCCAAAAAAAGAAGACATAATATTCCGGGAGATCATACGGTTATGACGCACCCGCAAACCTCATCGGACTTACAGGTGGATGTATGTATTCTGGGCTGCGGTCCGGCTGGATTCGCCGCCGCCATGCGGGCCCTGGACCTCGGAAAACGGATCTGCATTATTGAAAAGGAGGAACCCGGCGGGGCGGGCGTGACCCGGGGGGCCCTGGCCTCCAAGACCATGTGGGAACTGTCCAAGGATTTTGCTGTGGCCATGAAAACCGACCGAGGATACCGCGCTTCCGGCGTGAGTGTCGATTATGGCGCGGTGCGGGCCTCGGTTCTGGCGGCAGTACAGGAAAAACAGCACCAGATGCGGTCCCAGATCGAGACATTCTCTCCCCGAAGATTCCAGGGGCCGGGCGGTATCATTTTTCTGCAAGGAACCGGGCGTTTTCTCAGCCGGAACGAAGTTTCCGTGGAGCTGAACGAGGGGGGAGAACGCCGGGTCAGGGCCGATTTTTTTCTTATTGCCACGGGATCCCGTCCCAGGGATATTCCCGGTGCGCCCGTGGATCAGAAGCGGGTGATCAATTCGGACGGGATTTTGAATATCCGGAGTTTTCCCCGGCGGCTGGCCATTATCGGCGCCGGCATTATCGGGTGCGAATACGCCACCATTTTTTCCAATTTCCGGCAGACGGAGGTCAGTTTAGTGGACCGCGCCCGCCGGGTTATCCCTTATGAAGACGGGGATGTGAGCGATTTTGTCCAGGCCAGCCTGGAAAAAAACGGGGTGAACGTGATCCATGCGGCCCGGCTCCGAAATCTTCACAAGACCGAACATCATATAGAACTGACCCTGGACATCACGGGCGGCCCGTCCCGTATTCTGGAGGTGGACATGGTTCTGGCCGCTGTGGGCCGCGCCGCGCGGCTGGGGGATCTGGGGCTGGAACGCCTCGGCGTATCCCTGGACAGCGGGGGGATTCTCAAAACCGATGAAAACTGCCGGCTTGCGGACAATATTTACGCGGCCGGGGATGTGACCCATCATCCAGCCCTGGTGAATATCGCGGAAATGGAGGCCCGGTACGCGGTCAAGCATATGTTCGGCCGCCATCGCTGGCCTCTGAAATATGATAATATGTCCACCATCATGTTTTTTTATCCGGCCGTGGCCGCTGTGGGGATGAGCGAAAAAACCTGCCGCCGCAAGCGGATTGCCTACCGGGCCGCCGTGTTCGGCGGCCGGTTCTGCGACAGGGCCATTGCCATGCGGGCCACGGACGGTTTTGTCAAGATCATCGTGACCGATGACGACCGGATGCGGATTCTGGGAATGCGGGCCGTCGGTCCCCAGGTATCCAGCACGGTCATGGCCATTGCCCATTTTATGGACCACGGAAAGGGCGTGCGGGATGCGCTCAAATCCGTCTGGCCCCATCCCACCATTTCCGAAGCCATCCGGGAGTGCCTGCGCATGCTGCTGGGCAAAAGTATCATGAAGCCGGAGGCCTTTCCCCGAGACATGGTCATCCGCAGGTGGCGTCCGGGAGCTGACAGGGCCGGCGCCGGGGATCCTGGGGGCGTGTGAACGATATCTGGATTTTCGGGGCCGGCCGCTTCGGCCGCATCGCCCTGGACCGGCTGCACCGCCGCCGGCCCGGGGCCCGGTTCATGGTGGCCGATGATTCCAGGGATGCCCTGAATACCCTGGAGGCGGCATCATTGCTTCCGCAGGGATCTCTCCGCCTGGTCTGGGAAGACGGCCCTTCTTTTCTGGCCCGCCGGTTCCCGGCGGATCCGGATATGATTTCCCCCGGCGAGAACCGGGCACCCGGCTGGATTGTCCCGGCCGTTCCCGTTCACCTGGCTGCGGAATGGCTGCTGAAAAGCGCGTCCGGCTCCGTTTCCTTCCGGCGGATCAATCCGCCGGCGGATCTTATGTCCCGGCTGCCCGGCGGCATGAAGGGCCCCTCGGGCGATCTCTATGCCTCCCTGGCTGCGGGCATCTGTCCGGATGACTGCGCCGAGCCGGCTGCGTATTGCCCTTCCACCGGGCGTTCCCGCACCGCCAATCTTTTTGATCTGCTGCCCGGAATCGCCGTTCCCGGCCATGAATGGATCATCCTGCGCAGCCGCCAGCTTGCGCCCGGCGTGGGCGGACTCCTGCCCGCCGACCTGTTTTCCCTTTGTCAGGATCCGTCTCCAGTATCCCCCTCCCGGATCCTGCTCGCGACGAGCTGCCGCTGCCACGGGGTGGTGACGGTCCTGGAAAAAATATCACTGAAAATGGCCTGACGTATAAACCAATGGGTTTTTACAGCTCGCAGTTTAAGGCCATGCGGGCGAGAAATGACTGCACGGAATACAATGGGGGCGTGACGCCAACCTATCATCCGGCCGCCAATCAAGACTCCGGATGCCTCAGTCAGAATTTGCCGACGCTTTCTGCTGTTGTCTGCCGCCCGGGTAATACAATTTTATTATACTTCCATCCTTTGGGGAGCGAAACTGCGAAAATCGGCAGTGTTCTAAATCTGGAGATATCCATTCTTTATTACTCATATTACTATTCCAAATTCATATACGCTGATGAACAGTCCGATGACGATATCATGCATCTTCATCGCGGACAGCGGACCGGAACCAGTGCCATCACAATATCCCTCCGAAAATATTTTTTTTACTCCTGAATAACTACCATAATAACACCGATTTTATAAAATATCTAGTTTTAGAACACCACCTAAGTTTCGATGTTACCCCGGGCGTCGTAAGCGTATTCAGTGACGCCGCCTTCGGCATCAGTGGCGGTTTTAATGCGGTAGCGGTCGTCAAAGGTGAAGGATTTTCCTGAAGAAGACGGGCATCACGCATCCGGACGCTGCAAGGGCGCGGGCGTTGCTGCGGGCGGAGGCGTCTTCGCAGACTGGCGGGCCGCGCAGACCCGAACGGCGGTAAACTGTCTCTGGCGGCCTTCTCCTTCATATCCGCCTGCAGGAGCAGTTCAGGCATTTCCCGATGGTGGGGGGTGGAAGTAATTGCCCTGTAAAAATAATTGACACCATACACTTCCCCTTACATTGAAAACAAATCACTTTCCACATCTATTTAAAATATTTATTAATGATATAAGAATATTAGCTTATTTTTTTGACATTTTCTCTTTTTAACAGGTGTCGAAATAATTTACCGGCCCATTCTATTTAAAAAATATTATCCTTTAATTACAATTAGTTAAATTATTGGCATGAAAAATGAGTGATAACGCAGCACTGCCAGATCAATACCATAACTTCAGTTTATGGAAAAAGGCATAAAAAGATAAGGAGGTGATACGCTGCTTTTTCTCGTTGAATGAAATGTTCAACGATATAATCCTTGAACGATAAATAAGGATAGGTAAACCCCGGTTCTGTTCTTTGGCCGAAAAAACGAAACCTGAGAATTTGTGGACTTCCAATGCCGGGGCTGTCCGATGATGAAAAACAAATATTCAGCACACTAAGGAGATTAATAATGAAGTCAGCAAAATTTTTCGCACTTGCCCTCATGGTTTTGGTTTGTTTTGCAGGAACAGCGACGTCACAGACAATTACGGTTGATCTGAATGATCCGGATTATTACCGTCCCTTTTATGAGCCTGAACTGGTTTATGAGAATGGCGCATATCAGGCTGATTTCGAAGACAGTTTTGTATTCACCCTGACAGAAGGAGGCGGAATTTCATTTACGCTTTCGGAAAAAGACAACCGGGGCATGTTTTTTTCAGAATGGGTTGATATAACAGATGTTTACTTTGAAGGAGGTTTTGCCCCTGCATCGGTAACACCATGGGAAAAAGCAGATCCTTATTATAGTGGCAGCAACCTTGTCAGCACCTATACCTGGGATTATCTTAATCCCGGAACATATAATCTCAATGTGGCAGGCTCTGCCTATGCGGCAAGCTATCCTTCCACACATTACTGGATGGAGGATGTCACTTTTCTCAACAACCCTCCACCGGCCGATCCGGTTCCGGAACCGGCAACGATTCTTCTGCTTGGTGCAGGCCTTCTTGGTATCGGGCTCTCCCGAATTTCTGCACGTAAAAAAACTTGATCTGACAACCAGGAAACAGTTCTGAAACCCTGATGTTAAAAATGCCCCGTTTCTTTCCGGAAAAAAGAAACGGGGCGTTTTTTTACGCTGCTCACGGGAGACAGGAACGCTTCCCTTTCCGGATACGCCAGCCGATTCGGCAGCAAGGGCGCGCATCCCATCCGCATGGCCTCCACGGCGGAAATCCCGAAATTTTCCTGAATGGCCGTGGAGACCGCCACATCCCCTTTTCGCAGCCATTCAAAATATTCCGCCATTTCCAGAAACGGGGGTTCAGCCCCATGATCCTGATGTCGTGGCGGGAATGCCTTTTCCATCCGTCGGCAAAGGCCTTGTGGGAGCCGCCGTAAAACGGCTCCAGAAACAAGACCCGCAGTCAGAGCCTCCAGTAGGCGATGCCGCGTTCCGCGGCTTCCGCCGGGTCGAATCCGCTTTTCACGTCCACAATCAGGGGCTGGTTCCGACAAAGGGCCGCCAGCTTTTCCAGGCCCATTTCCAGATATTCGTCGTGCGGCACCGCCACCACCACGGCGTCCACATCCTGCAAATCCGCCATATCACACAGCCAAACCCCGCAATGGGTCAGGGCCTCTTCCGCATCGGCGCGGGGATCGTGCACCAGGGGCTGGACCCCGTATTCCGTCAGATCCTGGATCATATCGACAACACGGGTATTGCGCAGATCCGGCACGTTTTCCTTGAAGGTCAGGCCCAGCACGGCCACCCGTGCATCGCGCACCTGGGCGCCCTGGCCGATGAGCAGCTTGACCACACGCTCGCTGATATATTTTCCCATGCCGTCGTTGATACGGCGGCCCGCCAGAATCATGTCCGGATGATAGCCCAGAGACTCGGCCTTGAAGGTGAGGTAGTACGGGTCCACGCCAATGCAGTGCCCCCCCACCAGTCCGGGCCGGAAGCGGATGAAATTCCATTTGGTGGCGGCGGCCTCCAGTACTTCGCCGGTGTCGATGCCCATGCGGTCAAAAATCATGGCCAGCTCGTTCATCAGGGCGATGTTAAGATCCCGCTGGGTGTTTTCAATGACCTTGGCCGCCTCGGCTACCCGGATGGAGGACGTCCGGTGCAGCCCGGCCGTGACCACGCGGCCGTAGACCTCTTCCAGCAAATCGCCGGCGGCCTGATCCGAACCGGAAACCACCTTGACGATGCGCGTCAGGTCGCGGTCCTTGTCGCCGGGATTGATGCGTTCCGGGGAGTAGCCGACGGAGAAATCCACGCCGAGTTTCATGCCGGAGGCCTCCTCCAGAATGGGGACACAGACGTCTTCGGTGGCGCCAGGATAGACCGTGGATTCAAAGACCACGCAGGCGCCGCGCGGCATGTAGACGCCTGCGGTGCGGGCGGCGGACCGCAGGGGGTTCAGGTCCGGAAAGCGATGGGCGTCAATGGGCGTGGGCACGGCCAGGATGATCACGCCACAGCTGGACAGGGCTTCGGGGTCAGATGTGTAACGGATGCCGGGCGGATTCAGTTCTTCACCCGCCACCTCCATTGTGCGGTCCCAGCCGCCCTGCAGTTCGGCGATGCGGCCGGCGTTCAGATCGTAGCCCACCACGGAAAAATGATCCGCCAGGCGCACGGCAAGGGGCAGGCCCACATAGCCCAACCCGATGACGGCAACGGCGGATTCCCTGCGCAACAGTCGATTCAAAAGGGTCATTACAAAAGGGTTCCCGTTTTGTTTTGCGGTTTTTCGGTGTCGATTATTTCGGTTTTGTACAGATTGGCCGGCGGTTTTATTTCAGTCCGGCAATTTCATCCGGATTCCTGTCCCTGTATCATCCGCCGCATTGTCAATGCTTCTTGGATCTTCGGGAAAATATCGGGTTCCTGTGATACCTCTTGAATCCGGAGTTCACAACCCGTATCATGCCCCAAAACATCCTGCGGCCCTGTTATTTCTGCATGACGGCCGCAATTCGATACATGCAGAATATAAAAAGCCGGAAGACAGGATCATGAATCCCATCGAAAACATCCTCTCCACACAGCCTGTTCTCATTCTGGACGGAGCGCTTGCAACGGAACTGGAAAAAAAAGGGTGCGACCTCAATGATCCGTTATGGTCCGCCAGAGCGCTCATGGAAAATCCCGAGGCGATCGCCGCAGTGCATGAAGCGTATTATGCGGCCGGCGCCGACTGCGTCATCACCGCCAGCTATCAGGCGACCTACGAGGGATTCATGGCCCGGGGTCTGCGCAGGGAGGAGGCCGGAAAACGGATTGCCGACGCCGTCATGATTGCAGCCGCCGTCCGGGACGCCTTCTGGTCGGACACCGAAAACCGGACAAACCGCTCCAGACCGCTTGTGGCGGCCTCGGTTGGTCCCTATGGCGCCTATCTTGCCGACGGCTCCGAATACAGGGGAAATTACGGCCTCAGTGAAAAAGAGCTGATGGATTTTCACCGGGACAGGCTGCACACCCTGATTGCCGCCGGACCGGACATTCTTGCCTGTGAAACCCTGCCCTGTCTGCTGGAGGCAAAGGCGCTGGTCAGGCTGCTGGAACAATATCCCGATATGTATTGCTGGATCAGTTTCAGCGCAAGAGACGGACGGCGCACCAGCAACGGGGATCCCATTGAAGAATGCGCCGCCTGGTCAAATGATTTCGAACAGGTGGCGGCCATCGGCGTGAACTGCACCGCGCCGCAATATATCGAATCCCTCATTGAAAGAATAAAAGGCAAAACCGACAAGCCCGTCATCGTCTACCCAAACGGCGGCCAGCCATATGATCCCGTCAAAAAGATCCGGCCTGATCCCGCTTCTGCCGGTCCGGCCTGTGGAGAAAGAGCCAGATTATGGCGCGACAGGGGCGCCAGGATTATTGGCGGCTGTTGCAAAACCACCCCGGAAGACATCGGCGAAATTGCGGCCTGGGTTCGTGGATAACGGAAATAAAAAGCGGGTTTGCCCCAAAGCGGCACGCCGGCGCCTTCTCTAGCGCACCAGCATGGGGCCCAGAGGCCGTCCCCCCAGCAGATGCAGGTGCAGGTGAAATACCTCCTGGCCCCCGTCTTTATTGCAATTGATCAACAGGCGATATCCGCTTTCGGCAATGCCCCGTTCCCTGGCGAGTCTTGCCGCCACGGCGATCATATAGCCTGCCAGGGCCTCGTCTTCCTCCTGGATATCATTGACTGTGGGGATTTCTTTATTGGGCACGATCAGGATATGGATGGGGGCCTGGGGCGCGATATCCGCAAACGCGGTGACACGGTCGTCCTGGAATACGATATCCGCCGGAATTTCGCCGGCAATGATTTTGCTGAAAATAGTGCTCATACCTGTCTCCCTGCTTGTTTATGATCGGTTATTGACCGCCTGACGGCCCGGACGTCCATTATTCGCCGGAACCGAACAGAACCCCGCCTCCATCCGGTAGAGTTCCGGGGACGGCGTATGGATATAGCCGTGGGTAATGGGATACACATTCATATCATGATAAATCACATAATGGCAGGGGGGGGAGTTTCCGGCGCAGGCGCTCCTTGAAATCAGTCAGATCCCCCATGGAAATGACGCGGGCCGGTATTTCCATCACGGAATGCCGCGTCCGGCGGCAAAGGCCGCCATTTCCGGGAGATCCCGGACCAGGGTGGGCTCGCCGCCCGTAAAATGAAGATGCGCCACAGGCGGACCGATTTTCTCCATCAGGTTTGTGAAATCCGATAATGACATGTCCCCGGCTGCGGGATTTCGGATGGTCCGGCAGTAGCGGCACCGGAAATTGCAGCGGAAAGTGGTGAACAGGGTCACCCGGTGCAGCCGGGCGGGCAGGACCGGCCGGGGGACGCACACGGTGTCCCGGAGCCCGGCGCCAATTTCGCTGATGCGGCGGTCCCGGCAGTCCGTATAAATCAGATCGGATAACTGGCCGCCGGCGGCCGCACCGCAGGTCGTGCCGCCGCGCAGGGCCGGGGACGGCGCCTTCAGGGAAATCATCCGTGTCTCGTCATTTCAGTACGCGCTTCCGGCCCCTCTCCTATTGAAAATATTCTTCCGGAATATCGGCGTTGGTATAGACCTTCTGCACATCATCGCAATCGTCGAGCATATCCATCATCCTGACCATCTGCTCTGCTTCCCTGCCGCTCAGGCTGGTGGTATTCCGGGGCAGCATGGTGACCTCTGCGGCTTCCGTCGGAATGCCGGCGGCATCCATGGCTTCCTTTACGGCCGCGAAATCCTCGGGCGAGGTGATGACCTCGAAATTCTCCCCGTCTTCCCGCACATCCTCGGCCCCGGCTTCCAGGGCCGTTTCCATGAGGGCCTCCTCGCCGGCATTCTCCTGGCTGACGACAAAATAGCCTTTTTTATCGAACATCCAGGCCACGCAGCCGTTTTCCCCGAGATTGCCCCCGCACTTGGAAAAAATATGACGAATATCGGCCACGGCCCGGTTTTTATTGTCCGTGAGGGAGTCCACATATACGGCCACGCCGCCGGGGCCATAGCCTTCATAGGTGATTTCCTCGTAATTTACGCCTTCCAGATCGCCGGTGCCCTTTTTGATACCGCGTTCAATATTATCCTTGGGCATATTTTCGGCCTTGGCCGCCAGCACAGCGGCCCGCAGGCGCGGGTTGGCGTCCATATCCCCTCCGCCCATGCGGGCCGCCACCGTGATTTCCTTGATGAGCTTGGTGAAAATTTTACCGCGTTTGGCATCCAGCGCACCCTTTTTGCGCTTGATGGTTGACCATTTGCTGTGTCCCGACATTATTCCTCCTGTTTTTTATCCAGGCCGATGATGAAAATTTCCCGGCTTTTTTTCCGCGTGCTTTCGGGTTTGAATATTTTATATCTGGAAAAACCTTGTTTGATCCGCCACAGAAACCGGTCGAAATCCGGTCCTTGAAAAATTTTGCAGACAAAATTGCCGCCCGGCCGGAGAACCCCGCCGGAAAGATCCAGGGCAGCCTCGCACAGGCCGGCGCTTCGCAGGGCGTCCACATCGCGGATGCCCGTGGTGTTGGGCGCCATATCGCTGAGCACCACATCAAAGTCTCCCCCGATGGCGGTGCGCATCTCGTCTTCCTCCGCCATCATATCGCCCGTGATGGTGAAGGTATTGGGCGGCGTCGGGATCGCCACTTTTCTGAGATCCACGCCGATGACGCGGCCGGCGGGACCGGCCAGTTCTCCGGCATACAACAGCCAGGCGCCAGGCGCACAACCCAGGTCGAGAACCCGGTCGCCGCGCCTGATCACCGGCGTTTTTTTCTGAATTTCCATTAGTTTATAGACGGATCGGGCCGGGTACCGGTCTTTTTTTGCCTGCCGGGTATAGTGATCCGCCCACTGGTTCGCCCCCCGGCCCCGCCGCCGGGAAGACTGCCCGGCCGATTTTTTTCCGGCGGATGCTGCCATGATGATCATCTTTTTTGTGATTTGTCTCATTTTTCAGGGCCAGAAAGGGGCCCGGTATCCATCCCCTCCACATATCACGGACCGGCCGGCGCGGCAATATCTGAATTTATTAAGTATCATATCGGGCAGTTTCCCCTCATCCACGTCCGGATGATGACAGTCTCATAATTTCTGCATATTTTCTTGACAGATATGAGCATTTTATCCTATTTTATTTCTTAAAACGATATTGAGATTCATTATTAATCAGATAACAGGAGAGCCGGGAGAAATGTCCCAGAAAACCCTGGAAAACGCGAAAGCCGGAGAAGACCTGTTTGTCCTGGCCATTGATGCCGGCGTCAAGGCGAAAACCCGTCTTGAGTCCCTGGGCATCATTCCCGGGGTGGAGATCAGCGTCCTCAGCAGGGGCGTCGGCCCCATGCTGGTTTCCGTGGGCGAGGGCCGCGTCATGGTCGAGAAGGGAATTGCGGAAAAGGTGATTGTCACCTGATCACATTGATATCATTTATATCATTGATATCATCGGTTGCGGAGGGAATCATGACCCTGGATGAACTGACGCCGGGAGCGGCGTGTAAAATAACAGGTATCGCTGCCGAAGGTGCCCTGGGGCAGCGGCTGATGGACATGGGATTTTATCCCGGCGCCGAGATCGAAATCGTGCGCAACGCACCCCTTGTCGATCCGGTGGAAATTTACCTGGATGGATACCATGTATCCCTCCGTCATAATGAAGCCAGGCACATAGAGGTGGAAGAACCATAATGGAATCGAAAAAGCTGCTGGTCGCGCTATCCGGCCAGCCCAACTGCGGAAAATCCACCATCTTCAATATGCTGACCGGAGCACGGCAGCATGTGGCCAATTATCCCGGCGTGACCGTGGAAAAGAAGACTGGCGGATTCAATATTGATAATACCCGTATTGAGCTGGTGGATCTGCCCGGCACCTACAGCCTGACCTCGTACTCCCTGGAAGAGCGCGTGGCCCGTAACTTCCTTCTCCGGGACAACCCCGCCGTGGTCATTGACGTGGCCGACGGGTCCAATATCAAGCGCAATCTTTATCTGACGCTCCAGCTCATGGAGATGGAAGTGCCCACCATCCTCAACCTGAACATGATGGATGTGGCGGAACGCCGGGGCATGCATATTGATATCCCGAAAATGCAGGAGATGCTCGGCATCCCGGTCGTACCCACCAAAGCCAAGAAGGGCGAGGGGAAAGAAGAACTCCGGAATGCGGTGGCGGCGCTTGGTGAAAACGCGCCCGAAACGCATTACCGGATTGATTACGACAAGATGGAGCCGTATATCGCCGAGCTGGAAGAAATTTTGCGCGAAGATCCGGTGCTGAGCAATAACTACCCGGTGCGCTGGTTCGCCATCAAGCTTCTGGAAAGCGACAGCGAGGCGGGCGAACTGATGGCGCGCACCCACCCGGATTCCAGGAAGGTCTTCCAGCACACGGAAGCCTGCCGGGAGCGGTTTAAGGAAGAGACGGGCAACGCCGTCGAGCGTCATATCGCCTTCACCCGTCACGGGTACTGCGCCAGAATCGCGCGTGAGACCGTGACGCATCCCGCCGAAAAAAAACGGTCCCTGTCCGACCGCGCGGACAAAATCGTATGCAACCGGTATCTGGGGCCGGTCATTCTTGTCGGCGTGCTGATGATTTTGTACCAGGTGGCCATTGTATACGGCGGGCAGCTGGCCGCCTGGGTCTGGCCGCTTTGGGGGGAGATCGAGAATTTTGCCGCTGAGGTACTGCCCGATCCCCGGTTCATGTCCGATCCGCTGCTGCGCGCACTCATCCAGTGGGTGGTGAAATCCACCACCGCCATTCTCAATTATCTGCCCATTTTCTTCCTTTTGTTCGCCCTGATCGCCATTCTGGAAGACTGCGGCTATATGCCGCGCATGGCCTTTATTCTCGACCGTCTTTTCCGCCGCTTCGGATTGCATGGCCAGTCCACGCTGCCCATGATCCTGGGCGGCGTTTATGTGGGCGGCTGCGCCATCCCCGGCGTCATCGCCACCAAAGCGATTCCGGACGAACGGGCCCGCCTGGCCACCATCATGATCGTGCCCATGATGAACTGTCTGGCCAAGGTGCCCCTCTATCTTATCCTGATCAGTGCGTTTTTCCCCCGGGAGAGCGGGTATGTCATGTTCTTTATCGCCACGGTGACGCTGTTTATGGCCCTGCCCGTGGCCAAACTGCTGACCCTGACCGTGCTCAGAAAGCAGCCGAGCGCTCCGTTTATCATGGAGATGCCGCCGTACCACCTCCCCACTGTCTCCGGCGTATTGCGCCGGTCCATTGAACGGATCTGGCTGTTTTTGAAAAAAATCGTCACCGTGGTGGCCGCCGTGGCCGCCGTGGTCTTCGTACTCATCAATTATCCCGGCATACCCAGGAATCGCCTGGCCGGCTATGAGCAGAAACGGGACAAGGCCGTCGCCAGTTTCACCGCCGCAGCCGCCAAGACCGAATACAGGGACAAGATTACTTCCGACGACGTATTGAAAATCATCCTTTTTGATGAAAATCTGAAAAAGGCCAAACAAGGTGTGAAGGACAAGGAAAAATCCGCCGCCATCAATAAACGGTTTGAAGAAAGGAATCCCGTCTATTACGCTGTTATCAAGCGCAGGGGAAAGGCCGGAAAAAAGCTGAACAAGGAATTCAAAAAGGTCGTCAGGGTGCGAAAGATTCTTCGGAAGGAAGTCATGACGGACCGGTTCCAGTCAAGCTTTCTCGGAACTGCCGGACGCGCCCTTGAACCCGTCACCCAATGGGCCGGTTTCAACTGGCGCATCAATATCGCCCTTTTGTCCGCCTTTGCGGCCAAGGAAAATTCCGCCGCCACCCTTGGCGCCATCTACGGCATTGATGAATCCGGCCAGTCCGTCCAGGCCTCCATGAAATCGGTAGAAGCAGGATTCACCCCGCTCCACGCCCTGGCGCTCATGCTGTTTATGGCCCTGTATCCGCCGTGCCTGCCCACCTCCATCATGGTCCGCCACCAGTCCAATTCCACCAAATGGATGCTGTTTTCCATCGGGTACCAGATTCTGCTGGGACTGTTCGTGGCCAGCCTGGTCTTTACAGGCGGCAAAACCCTGGGACTGACGGGATATGAAACCATGTGGATTTTCTACGGCCTGTGCGTGGTCCTGACGTTGATTCTGTCCATGATCCCAACGCCGGAGGAAAGAGAACTCGGCGGCGCCGTGGCGGAAGGATCCCGGACGTGAGAACAGATGCCGCTGGAGGACAATCCCCAGTCGGCCCCCGCCACCATCCGCCCTGCGGTTTCCCCGCTCACCGCCCCGTATTTTTCGATAATATCCGGCACCGCTCCCAGCATGCTGATTCTGGCGGCGTTGCTGTAGGTGACGTCAGATATACATCTCTTTCATACCGTCACAGCGGATCAGGCTGGGCGGCCGTCCCGGCGAACTCACCGGACATCGGTCCATCACCTGGCGGATATGATACATGGAACGGATTTTGCGCTTGAAATTGGCCGCGTCCAGTTCTTTCCCCAGAATGATTTCATATACACCCCGCAATTCCCGCCAGGTAAAGCATTCGGGAAGAAAGGAAAAGGCGATGGGCGTATAGAAAATTTTGCCGTGAAGCCGTTGTAACAGATCTTTCAGGATGACGCCGTGATCAAATTCCGGTGGAAGCGCGGGCGCCCCTGCCGGGGTTTCTTCCGTTTTTTCCGCATCCCCCGGACCGGGCGTCAGCGGCCACCAGATATGATCATGAAGGCGGGCGGAGATGTCCGGTCCGCCGGCGTTTTCGCCCGCGGGCAGAAGCGCGGCCAGGAATTCGGGCGGGGCCAGGGCGAAATATGCGGTGGAAATCACCTGGCGCCCCGTCCGCCGGCACGGATCTCCATAGGTTTTTAGCTGTTCCAGGTACAGATCGCGCCGGCCGGTGATGGATTCCAGAAGGCGCAGGGCCGTCTGGGGCAGGCTTTCCCCGCTCGGCCGGGGCGGGGCCCCGGGCAACCGCCATTTCCCGCTCCCGGCTTCCGTTCCGGCGGCATCGGCGGCGGAAGAGGACGTCCGGACCAGAAGGACCGTGAGCCGCCCCCGGAACAGGGTGCAGACGACCAGATCCACCCGGATGGCGGGAAAGCCCGGCGCGGCGTCTTCCGGATGGAAGACCGGAGAAACGCCGCGCTGCAGATCCGGATGGGAGGCGGGCGCGGCCTCTGCATCGCAGCGGGAATCCCCTGCCTCCGGATCCTGGTACAGGCGGTGGGCCATGATATAGTTTTCCACGGCCGGGGCCAGCATCCCCCGCACGGAGCGCCCCTCGCGTAGACGCCGCCGCACTTCCGTAGCGCTGATATCGGGCATGTCCGAACGGATCAGGGTATGGGGCGGCCGGGAGAGCAGACCGGAGTATTGCGTCAGCGGCGCGCCGGGGCGTTCCACCACGATAAACGGCGCCAGGTTCGCCAGCTCGGCGGCATGGCGCCATTTCCGGTCAAAATCCAGGGCGCAGTCCGATCCGATCACCACGTGGAAATCATAATACCGCCCATAATCAGCGTCATGGATGAGCCGGTGCAGGGTATGCCAGGTCTCCCCGCTCAGGCGGTGATCAATTTCATATCCAAAACAGCGGATCCGGGCGGTTTCCACCATGCGGAGCATCCGGACCCGGCCCGTATCGTACTGGCAGTGCTTCCGGAAGGGATGGCGAAAGGCCGGCATAAGCCAGACTTCCCTGATATCCGGACGCTCGCGCAGGATGGTTTCCGCCAGCCGGGTATGGGCCGTTGTCACGGGATTGAACGAGCCGCCCATGATGGCCACCGACCGTTTTTTTTCCGGCGGCGGAAGGAGATACCGGGCATAGGGCGTGGTGAAATACCGGCCATAAAGGGGCGAATCATCAATATGGAGCTGGATGCCGCAGCGCCGGCAGTAATCGGCCTTGGCGCGGTTCCACAGATCGTCATCCAGGTAGGGGCGGCCCTGGATCATGGCGATTTCGGTACCGATCTCCCGGTGATGGCCGGTAATGGAAAAAAAATGGGTCCACCGCAGGTTCAGCTCTTCCCTCAGATAGCGCTCCAGCTCCGGTGTCCGTTCCGCGCCGGTGATAATATGGACTTCCTGGCCCCCGTCCACCAGAATCCGGGAAAGCCGGGAGAAAAAGACCGTGTCCGCGTCTGATACCCCGTGGATATCCAGTCCGATCCGGATCACGGGAGAGGCATCGGCGGGCTGTAATTTTCGGTCCGGTTTATCCATATTCCGCCGCTTTTTCTTCTTGTACTGCGTTTTCATCCGCGGGCCGCGCTTTCTTCCTGCGGTTTTCAGGATCAGGACGCCACGGGCGCGGTAAGCGAGCGTCCGGCCTGTTTCCGCAGAAATACGGTTTTCAGATAGTTCAGATATTCTTCATCCTTGCACATCTGCTTGCCCGGGGAATCCGATATTTTGGCCACGGGGCTGCCCTGGCAGTGGGTCATTTTAATAACGATCTGCACCGGTTTTCCCGTAATATCATTGGTCAGATTGGTGCCGATGCCAAAGGCCGTGAGAATGCGTCCGTGGAAATACCGCGCCAGGTCAATGGCCCTTTCAAAAGACAGGCCGTCGCTGAATACGGCGGCCTTGCTTCGGGGGTCGATTTTCAGGGATGTATAATGGGCGATCAGGCGGTCGCCCCATTCAAAGGGATCGCCGCTGTCATGACGGCATCCATCAAACAGCTTGGCGAAAAACATGTCGAAATCCGAAAGAAAGGCGTCAAATCCCATGGTATCGGAAAGGGCGATGCCCAGATCACCCCGGTATTCCTGGGCCCAGTGCTCCAGGGCGAATTTCTGGCTGTCCGCAAGGCGCGGCCCCAGGGCCTGGCACGCCATGATCCACTCATGGGCCATGGTGCCGATGGGTGTAAGTCCGTGCTTCATGGCGAACAGCACATTGCTGGTTCCCTGAAAATGGCCCGGCAGTTTTTGTTTCAGGGTCGTGACCACCTCTTCGTGCCAGCTTTTGGAAAACCGGCGGCGGGTGCCGAAATCGGAAAACACGAACCACAGGTCTTCGTTTCTGGTGCGTTGGACCATATCAATCTTGTCTTCCATTTTTTTCATGCCGGTGCTGTAATCTGGATGCAGATGCTGCTCGCGGAACCAGAGTTCGTTGATAATGGCCAGAATCGGGACTTCGAACAGGATGACGTGCAGCCATGGCCCCCGGATTTTCAGAACAAACGCGTCGCCGGACGCATCAAGATGGACAAAATCACGCTGGAGATGAAACAGGCGGAGAAACTGGATGAAGTCCGGCTTCATGAACCGGAGACCCGAGAGAAAATTCAGTTCTTCGGTGGTGAAACGCAGATTGCACAGATGGGCGATTTCCGCCACGAGCCTGGGCGCGATGGGCCGCAGATCAATATGGTCATCCCGGCATTTGAATTCGTATTCCACTTCAGCCCACGGAAACTGGTGCAAGACGCCCTGCATCATCGTGAGTTTGTACAGATCCGTGTCAAGTAATGATGTGATAATCATGATTCCCCCTGTCTCCCCATTGCATGCCCCGGCCTTGCCGGCGGGCCTGTTTTTGTAAAATTAAGGTGTTTTTGACAAAAAAGGCGAGGAGCGTTCTCCTCCCCCCGGACAGACTTCCCGCCCCCGCCGGTTTCCGCATGGTGTTTCTCCACGCCGTTCATGAAAGACAGGCCGCATAAGGAAAAAATAGAAAAGATAAAGAAAATAAAATCATGAAACCACCCGCGTGTCAACATAAAGGTTAAACAAACCTATAATAACGGGTTCTGCTGTCAGAAAATGCCGCTGGCCCATCGGGATCAAACCGGGATCCGGAAGCGGCGTGCCGCACCGCCGAATCATTATTTTCGGATGCGTCATTATTTTATATTGTTTTTGAGCGCCGTTTTTGATGGATACGCAAATTATTGTCTCCCGCGCGGATAATATGATATGGATCGCGGTGTGCCCTGGCGGACTGTGATAAATAATGACCCGGAACAAAAAAAAGACGGCTCTCACCAATGATCAATCCCATCAGACAGCGTATCGGACGACAATTCACTCTGGCAGGATCACTGCTGCTTTTCCTCCTCATTGCCGCTATTTTTTTCCGTCTGCGGACATATGCCGACGAACAGGAAGTCCGTCTCACCCGTCATATCAGGGAGGTGCAGATCCGTAATCTGGAAGGAGACTCCCGCCTGTTTTCCCTGGCAATAACCCGCATTTCAGAAAAGCTCCGTCTGTCCTCCATGCATATCGCCAAAGATCCGCGCATTTTCCAGTGCGTGGACCAGGGGGATCCCGCGCGGATGGCATCCTTTCTGTCATTTTACCGGGAAGAAATGGATTTTGCCGTTCTTACCGATCCGGCGGGAACGGTCATCGGCAGCTATTGTCCCGACGCCGGAAATCCGGATCTTACGGCATTGACCGATATTTTGTCCCGCTGGCCTCCCCTGGGCCGGGCCCTGGATTCCAGGCGGCTGGACGAGAGGAATAACAACGGCCTGCCTGGCACCATCACGCGCCATGACGCCGGATTTTTTCAGGCCATGGGGATGCCGCCGGAAACAGTATTCCCGCCTGGCGGGGATGGCCCGGCATACGCGCTTTCTCTTGCCGCAGTGCAGACCGTCATGGATGAATTCGGAGATCCGGCGGCCCGCGTCATCCTGTTCCGCCTGCTTGCTTCCACCGATCCTCAGCCCGACTGGTTTTTTAAGGCCGCGGGCCTGTCCTGCGCGGTGTTTTCCGGAGACCGGGTTATCGCCGCCGCCGGTTTTCCCGAAAACCTGCCCCTGACCGCGCCTCCCGCCGGCCAGGACGGGCCCCATGCCATTGCCCCGGGCATGTCAGCCCACTGCCGCCCCCTGACGGATGTGACGGGTGCCAAAGTCGGCGCCATCTGCGTGGCCGTATCCGATCAGGAAATCTGTGCGCTGGAAAACGAAACAAGGGCCGAAGCCCGCAGGTTTCGCCGTGATCTCATCCAGCTTCTCGGGATCATCGCCGTTGCAGGTCTGGTATTGCTTCTGTTCATTTCTCAGCGCGTGAGCGTTTCCATTACCGGCCCGCTGACCGACATTGTCGCGCATCTTTCCAGAATAACCGAATCCCTGTTTGCCTCGGCATCGGAAATCGCCCGCGCCGGCGCCGAATCGGCTCACGGCGCCGCGATACAGGCCGCCGCTTCTGAAAAAAGCATGGAGATGATTCTGGATATGACCGATATGAGCCGATCGACCGCCATACTGACCGCCGGCACAACGGAATTGATGAGCGAGAATATCCGGAAATCCGTGCATACCGTAAAACTCATGGTGGAATTGACGCGGGAAATCAGCCAGATAGAAACCGACTCCGATGAAATGATCGGCATCATCAACACCATCGACGAAATTGCGTTCCAGACCAATCTGCTGTCCATCAACGCTGGCGTGGAAGCCGTGCGCGCCGGAGAAACGGGCCGCGGTTTCGCCGTGGTGGCCGAGGAAGTCCGCCGCCTCGCCGGCCGGGCGGCCGACGCGGCGAGCGATACCCGCCAGCTGCTGGAAAGCACGGTGACGCGCATCCGCTCATCGGCCGTCACCCTGGACCGGATGAACGCGGATTTTGACGACATTCTCAGTTCCGCCACCACCGTGGGCGAAAAGAGCACCACCATCACCAACGCCAGCGAGGACGTCACCGAATCCCTGGAAAAGGTGCTGGAATACTACCAGGATACCGACCGCATCATCCAGCAGAATGCCGCCGCGTCCCAGGAGTTGGCCGGATCCGCCGGGGATCTGCGCCATCAGATCGGCCGGCTGACATCCGTCACCGGCCAGCTGCGGGAAATGACCGGCGCCGCGCCATTGCCTGCCGGGTCCGGAAAGGCGGCGAAAACCGATCCGGAAGAAGCCGGACCGCATCCGGCCGCGCATCAGGATCAGGCATCGTGACAAATCCATCCGCAGCGCCGTTCCTGTTTCCGAACCTGCCCGAAGCAAAGGGGATCCCGGCGCCGAACCGGCATGTCATGATTGCGGATGATGATCCGGTGCAGCGGGCAATGTTTGAATTCATCTTTACCGGTCAGATGCAGGATCACCATTTCGGGCCATTCGGGATCGACCTGTTTTCCGACGGCCGCTCCCTGATCCAGGCCTTTCTCCAGCGGCATCAGGCCGGCCGCCGCACTCCCCTTGCCATCCTGGATCTGCTCATGCCCGGAATCGGCGGACTGGAAACAGCGGAGCGGCTGCGGACCATTGATCCGGACATCTGTATCATCATAATCACCTCCCATGACGATGTCAGCTATCCGGAACTGGTGGATTCCCTGGGGCGGGATGTCTATTTCATGATAAAACCGCTGCGGGTTTCCGAGATACTGGCCCAGGTGCACAGCCTGATTCTCGGATGGAACCGCGGCCGCCTCATGGAGGCTGCGGTTGAAGAGGCGCGCCATTCCCGCCGGCTGCTGCAATCCTTTGTGCGCGAAACACCGGCCGCCATAGCCATGCTGGACGCGGATCTGCGGTATATCGAACGCAGCCGCCGCTGGATAGAGGATATTGAAAACCACCTCACCGGGGAGATGCCGGACCGCAGCCTTCTGGAAAGTCTGCCCTATCTGCCCGAGGAATGGAAGGCGGAATACCAGCGCTGCCTGAAGGGGGACGAGATCCGGCGGCGGAATGTGCCCATGGCCATTCCCGGCGGTTCCACCCAGTATTTCCACCGTCATCTTCTGCCCTGGCGTCACAGTGACGGCACCATCGGCGGCATCATTATTTTTTCCGAAAAAGTGACCGAGAAATGGCTGGAATCAAAGGCCCGGCAAAAGGCGGAACGGGATATCCTGGAAAAGCAGACTTATCTGGATGCCGTGCTCAACACCGTTCAGACGGCCGTTCTGGTCATTGACCCGGAGACCTGGCATATCGTGGACGCCAATCCCTGGGCTGCGGGCCTGCTGGACTGCCCCGCAGACAAGCTGATCGGGCGAGATTTTTATGAATTTCGCGAAGAATATTGTCCGAAGGATGATGTCGCCGGTCTGGTACAGCCGAATATCTACCGCCTGCGCGCGGATAACGGCCGCCTCATTTATGTGCGGCGCAGCGTGGGCGCCACAAGGATTCAGGGCCGGCGCTATCTGGTGATCAGCCTGCTGGATATCACGGATATACGCCGGTTTATAAACAAGCAGGATATCCATATTGATCTGGCCAGGCACCTGCTCAATATGGTCAACCCGCCCCCGGCCCGGTATACCCCCCTGAACGACGAGACCGATCTGTTTTTTGAGGGAGATATCCGCCCCTGTTTCCGGGAGGGAGGGGATCATGTATTTCTCCGTACCCTGCGGACAGGGAAAGAAACCCGCACCATCGTCAGCATCAAAGACCAGTCCGGCCATGAAGTCGGCTGCGTATTGCGTTCCATCGCCACGGATCTCATACATCAGCGTCTCATGGACCAGTATCCTGAAGACCATCCGGCGGCGATTATTTCGAAACTCAACCGGACTCTCATGGATTCCTGCTGCTTCTCTCCCTATGATTTTTTCACCGGCCTTGCCCTGGAAATCAATCATGAGACCCTGGAACTTCAAGTCGTTTCCTTCGGCCATCCCCCCCTGCTGCTGATCCGGGGAAATACCGTGCGCCTGATTCCGGGAAAAGAAGGAAAAGGCCGGAACCCGCCTGTTCCGGTCGTGCCCGATATGCGGTGCGAAAGCGTCCGGATCCGTCTGGAACCCGGCGACCGGATACTGCTGTACACCGACGGCCTCCTGGAACTGCCCGGGGAACAGGGCCGTGTGTGCCTGTCTCCCGGGAGGCTGGCCCGAAAGGTGGCGGCGGTGCTGACCGAGGCGGACGAGGCTGGAAATCCCATGCCGGTATCCCGTCTGATGCGGTGCATGCTGCCCCTGGTGGCGGGAAAAGAGACCGATCTCCGGAAATTGCTGCAATCCATGGATCGGGATGATATCACGGTGGCGGGTATGGAAATTGAGCCCGCCGGCCGGCGGCGCAGGGAGCTGCATCCTCCGGATGAAAAGGCGTTTCTGGATGCGCTGGACGAACTTTTTGCGGAGATCTACGCCGCACCGGGCGCAGACGCCTGGCCCCCCAATGTGCGCCTTGCGTTCACCGAATCCATGCTCAATGCCTGGCGCCACGGTGCGCCGCCCATCCTGGCGGAATGGCGGATCGGGAATGATTTTCTGTTTTCCGTAAAAGATCATGGTCCCGGGTTTGATCCCGATTCCCTCCCCGATCCCCGGAGCGATGACGGGTTGCTGCGCAGCTCCGGCCGGGGCGTTTTTATGATCCGCCAGGCCTGCTCCCGTGTTTGGTGGACCGATGACGGCCGGATCATTTCGGGGCGGGTGCCCTTGTTCCCGCCGGAAGAATGAATGGAAATATCCTTAGTATCTGGAGACATAATGGACATTCGAACGGAAACAGACGACAGGGGTATTGTGCTGCACATCGACGGCAATCTGGATGAACGGGGCGCGGAAGCCCTGCGCCGGAAAATGTCCGGGATTTACCAGGGAAAGGCCGGTGGTCTGGTCCTCGATTTTTCCGGTGTCTCGTATATCGGCAGTTCCGGTATCGGCGTTTTGATCCTGGCCTACAAGCAGTTATCAAAAAAAAATACGGAGCTGGTGATCAAAGGCCTGTCCCAGGATATCTATGAGCTGATGAAATCGCTGGATCTGCACAAACTGATGGCCCTTGAGAAAAAAACGGATGGCGGGTCCGGCCGGCTTCGCTTCTCCCGATGAGTCCGCGAAAGGGTTCTTTTTTCTTGTCGTAAGTCAGGGAACTTGTTACATCCCTCCGGAACCACCTGCCTTTGGCCGGGATCCGTCATGCGCATGAATTCCGGCGGGGGCATCCTGTTACGGCGCCCCGGACCATCGGGATGAACCATCCGGACGGATTGGCGGCCCCAGAAAATCGGAGGATATTCCATGAATCGTATTATGGCTCTTTCCCTTTGTCTCTTGCTCATCTGTTCTGTGCCGGCATTTGCCGATGAAATGAAACTGGATCTCAACGCCGTGTATGGCGCCAGCAGCGTGCATACCCAGGGCGCCATGAAATTCGCCGAACTGGTGAAAACCTATTCCGCGGGCAGCGTGATCATCACGGTGCATCCCGGCGGCAGTCTCGGTTTCAAGGGACCGGAGCTTCTGAAAGTGGTAAAGGACGGCCAGGTGCCCCTGTCCGATATCCTGATGGGGGTTGTGGCCGGCAGCGAACATGTCTTTGGCGTCAGCTCACTGCCCCGCCTGGTATCCAGCTACGAAGACGCCCGCAGACTCTATAATGCCTGCCGCCCCCTGTATGAAAAAGCGGCGGCCAGGTGGAACCAGAAGCTGCTTTACGCCGCGCCCTGGCCGCCGTCCGGCCTGGTCACCCAAAACGCTGTGGCCGCCGTCGGTGATATCAAGGGCCTGAAAACCCGTACTTATGACAAAAACGGCGCTGAATTTCTCAAGGCCCTGGGAGGCGGACCGGTATCTCTTCCCTGGGGCGAGGTGTACAGCTCGCTTCGCACCGGCATGATTGATTCCGTCCTGACCTCCGCCGAATCCACCAAAAACGGGAAATTCTGGGAAGTACTGGGCAATTTTCTGAAAATCAATTATGCCTATCCCCTGAACATGGTGACCATGAATCTGGATTACTGGAAGGCCCTGACCCCGAAGCAGCAGGAAGCCATGCTGAAGGCCGCCGGGGAAACCGAGGCCTTTCAGTGGAAAAATTCGGCGGAACGCAATGACACGGGGCTGAAGGGGATTGCCGAAAACGGCATCAAGGTGGCCGGGGAACCCGCCGGCATGACCGCCGGGCTGGACAGGGCCGCCCGCGTCATTGTGGATGAATTCATGAAAAAAGCCGGCGCCGATGAAAAGAAAGTTGTGGAAGGATTTCTGAAGTAATGGGAATCTTTTTCGCGAGCACGCGGCGTCTGTCCCGATGGGCCGACGCCGCCGCCGGTGCCGGCGGCGTTCTGGCGTCCGTGTGCATGATATTGATCACAGGCCTGATTCTGGTGGAAATTCTGCTGCGGGCCATCTGGCACAGATCCACCATGATCGCGGATGAATACAGCGCTTATTTTTTTGTGGGGCTGGTCCTCCTGGGCCTGGCCCAGACCCTTCGGGACAGGGCGCATATCCGGATTACCCTGCTTCTGGGCGTTCTTACGGGAAAAATCAGGACCGCCGTGGAATGCCTGGCCTGTCTTTCGGCGGCTGTCCTGACCGGTTATGCCTTCTATCATGCCGTCATCATGGTCCGCGATACCAGAGCCCTGGGAATGCAGGCGGATTCCATATCCGAGACGCCCGTCTGGATTCCCCAGCTGGTTATTCCCGTCGGTCTGCTGCTGTTCCTCCTCCAGATTCTGGCCGGTCTGCTTCGCATCCTGACGTCATCTCCGAATCGGAAAAACGCCGACTTCGCGAATTGAAAGGAAGGTGCCGCATCATCTCCGATCCCCTGATCCTGAGCCTGGTTATGTTCGGGGCCATGTTCCTCTTTCTGCTGTGCGGGCTGTGGATCGGGTTCTCCCTTATGGCGGCCGCCGTGGTCGGCATGCTGACCTATAAACTGAACCTGCCGCCCACCATATCCATCTGGACCAAAATCGGGGGCCTTTTGGCCAATTCCATATGGAATTCCATCAATTCCTGGTCCCTGACCGCGCTTCCGCTCTTTATTTTCATGGGCGAAATTCTGTATCGCACCGCCATTTCCACCCGTCTGCTCAACGGTCTCGCGCCCTGGCTGTCCGTCATTCCGGGCCGGCTGCTGCATATCAATGTAGTGGCCTGCTCGCTGTTTGCCGCCGTATCCGGATCATCGGCCGCCACCACGGCCACGGTGGGCAAAATCACCCTGGAGGAACTCTCCCGCCGGGGCTACAGCCGGGAGCTGGCCATCGGTTCCCTGGCCGGGGCCGGCACCCTGGGATTTCTCATTCCGCCCAGCCTGATCATGATCGTGTACGGCATCCTGTCAGACACCTCCATCGGCAGGCTCTTTATCGGCGGCGTGATTCCCGGCCTGATGCTGGCGGGGTTTTACAGCCTCTATATCATCCTGCGGACCATGATATCCCCGGATATGGTGCCCGGGAAATACCAGCGGTTCCGTCATGTGGACCGGCTCAGGTCTCTCTGGGATCTTGCCCCGGTCCTGGGATTGATCTTCGCCGTTCTGGGCGGGATTTATATGGGCCTGACCACTCCCACGGAGGCCGCAGCCATCGGTGTGGCGGGGGCTTTTGTTCTGGCCCTGGCCTTTCGTAATTTAACCTGGAAAAATTTCAGAATGTCGCTCACCAGCGCGGTCAAAACCACCTGCATGATCTGTTTTATCATTGTCGGGGCCGCGTTTCTGTCTCAGGTGGTGGGCTTTGTGGGCATTGCCCGGGCCGTGAGCAGATTTATCGCGGAACTTGGCCTGTCTCCGTATATGCTCATCATTATGCTGGGGCTGATGTATCTTTTTCTCGGCATGATCCTGGACGGCATCTCCATTGTGGTCATGACCCTGCCCATCGTGCTGCCCATCGTGATCCAGGCCGGGTTTCAGCCCCTGTGGTTCGGCATTTTCCTGGTATTCATGGTGGAACTTTCCCAGATCACGCCGCCGGTGGGGTTTTCTATTTTTGTGATTCAGGGCATCTCCGGTGAAAAAGTGGCCACCATTTTGAAATCCACCTTCCCCTTTTTCCTCATGATGATCCTGATGACCATCATCATCACCCTGTTTCCGGATATCGTCTTTTATCTGCCGCAGAAAATGGTGCGGTGAGAAAAAATGCCCCCATCAGCGCCCGTCAGAGCATCATTTCCCCCAGGGCCTCCAGGGCCATGCGATAGCCCGCCGGGCCAAAGCCCATCAACCGGGCTTTGACCACGTCCGCCGTGAGGGATTTGTGCCGGAAGGGTTCCCGGCGGTGGATATTGGACAAATGCACCTCGATAATCGGCACGGAAAGCACCCGGAGCGCGTCCCGGATGGCCACCGAGGTGTGGGTGTAGGCCGCCGGATTGATGATCACGCCGTCCGCCGCGCCGATGGCCCGCTGAATCCGGTCCACGATTTCGCCTTCCCCGTTGCTCTGAAAGCAGTCCACTTTCAGCCCCAGTTCCCTGCCCCGGCGGCGCAGCTCCTCGTTGATATCGGCCAGGGTGCGGCAGCCGTAGAGTTCCGGCTCCCGCGTTCCCAGAAGATTCAGATTGGGGCCGTGGATCACCAGAACGGTTTTCACGCGGCGGCCTCCATTTTTTCGCGAAAGGCGGAAATCACGGCGGCATAGTCTTCGGCGCCGTAAATGGCGGACCCGGCCACAAAACAGTCGGCCCCGGCGGCAGACACGTCCGCAATGGTGGAGAGATTGACGCCGCCGTCCACCTGAATCAGGGCGTCCGAGCCCTTTTCGTCCAGCATGGCCCGGAGCATCCGGATTTTTTCCAGGCTGTTGGGAATAAAGGCCTGTCCCCCGAAGCCGGGGTTGACGCTCATGACCAGCACATAATCCACCAGTTCCAGAACCCATTCCACGGCCCGGGGCGGGGTGGCCGGGTTCAGGGCCACGCCGGCCCTGCATTTTTGTTCGCGGATGAGCTGAAGCGTGCGGTTCAGGTGGGTGCAGGCTTCGGCCTGCACGCAAATCCAGTCGGCGCCGCTTTTGGCGAAATCGGGGATGCAGGCGTCCGGGTTTTCGATCATGAGGTGGACGTCAATGGGCATTGCCGCAGCCCGCCGGGCCGCAGCCGCGATGAGCGGACCCATGGTGATATTGGGGACGAAATGGCCGTCCATGACATCGACATGGATCCAGTCAGCGCCGGCGGCTTCCACGGCCCGGATTTCTTCTCCCAGCCGGGTGAAATCGGCGGAAAGGATGGAGGGAGCGATCAGTTTCATGAGAGTCTCCGTAATTATAATTATTTGATTTTATTATATATTTAAAATATTCACTACGCAAACAGGGCAGATCTTGTTCCGCATGATCTGTAACATATTCTTCGCTGTTTCTGACCTTGTTTTTTTATCCATTCCATATCAAACATATCAAAGCCTGAATTGAGCGATTCTCTGATTTAAATATGGCTCACATTCAGTTTTTTCAAAATAGAATCGCTCAATTTAGGCAAAGATTTCTGATGTTTATCGCAGTGTGTGTCGGGAGGGGGAGATTGTTGTCGGCAGCAGAAACAACCCCTTTGTCACTTCAGACGGACCGGCCGCCGGGGCAGCATGTCCGCCGTAATGGTAAAGCGGTTGTCGGTATAATTACCCGTCTCTTCGGTGGCGTCCACATCCCGGTAGCGGTAGCCCAGGGTCCAGCGGAACCAGTCCTTCCATTGATACCGGATATTCAATGATACGGTTTTCTCCCGATCATCCCGCACTTCTCCGCCTTCCGCTTCATTATCCCTGTACCGCTCCCGTCGGTATTTCCCGGCGATTTCCAGATCCAGATCCCGCATCGGCCGCCAGCTGGCCCGGGCCGATGCCTCGGAATAAAAGCCGAAGCCAAGGGATTCCGGTCCGAACTGGTCCCGGTTGGCCCCGCTTTCCGCTGAAAACCGGATATCGGCATATTTCGTGATCCGCCAGGCCCCCAGGGAGCCGTTGACCGTGACGATGGACTCATCCTCGTTCCAGTCCGTATCCCGAAAAAGATATCCCAGCTCCAGGGTCAGGGGCAGATCTTCCGCGATCTGAAAAATGGCGCCCACCGAGGCGTCGTGGACTTTATAATCCTGGTCTTTCCCGTCTTTTCCGCCGTCATGGACCACCAGCTCCAGCCCATAATCCATGAATGCGGTGCACCAGGGATTCAGATCCCGGCTGAGCTTGATTTCATTCCGGAAAATACGGGAATCGTCCGAAAGATCGCTTTTGCCGCCGCCGCGCCAGGTCAGGTTCCGTTCGTAATACCCGGAATACCGCACTCCCGTGCGGCCTGTTTTCCAGTCACAGGCCCAGAAGGGCCGCAATTGCCCATACCAGTTGTCATCGGGACGGGTATCCGGCTCCACGGGCGTATTATCATGGAAGACGCCCCGGATATAGCCAATCCCCCAGGTGAGTTCCCGGCGGCCGGGGATAAGCCGCCAGCGGGCTTCCACATTGGTTTCCAGCCGTTCTTCCTCATAGCCGGGATCGAAACGCGCGCTTTCCATATCCGTATACTGGTAACGGCCTTCCGTGACCACCTGGATCCGCCGGGGCAAAAGATCCCAGGTCCATCCGGCCGACGGCGTATGGATGAGTTTATTGCGCTGATACAGATCTTCGTTGCGCAGCAGATCCATGGCATAAGCCAGTTCCACGGCATGGCGCCGGGAAAGGCGGCGGGAAAAGGAAAAAAAGGTATTGCCGGTGAGATACCGATCCCGTCCCCGGCGTGTGCGCTCTGCCTCGGCGGCATAATCGCTTTCGGATGTGATCGTGGTTTCCAGATTTTCCGGGTCATCATTTGGATCCTCGGTGATATAAAACCGGCTGGAAAACTGGATTTCCGTAAGACGGTCGGGGAGCATGCCGGCGGTGATATTCAGATCCTGCCGCGTGGTGGAATACTGGTCTTCCCGCAGGTAACGGACAAAGACGGGAAGATAGTCCATCCGGACGGATGCCGTGGGCTTGCGCCAGGTCAGGCCAAGACCCGGAGAGGCGGTGACCAGGATTTCATCCTGTTCATATGTGGGGTGGGTATAAAGATTGTCCGTATAGGTGACGCCGGTTTGCAGGCGCGGAATCAGATCAACACGGTCCGCAGCTCCCGCACCGGGAAAGAAAACCCATAAGAGAAGCAGAACCGCCGGAATACGGATCAGAATACGGATCAGAACACGGAAAGGCCGGCGGGCGGCCCTGGCGGACGCCGGAGGCTTTCCGCCGGCGGGTTCGGCACCGGCGGCCAGATCAGGGAACCACAATGATATCATCCGCCTGGAGGGCAAGATTCATATCCAGGGAGATGCCGTCAACGATATCCGGATAGGAAATCTGCAGACGGATCTGCTTTCCGTCCTGCTGGCGGATCAGGATGATGGACGCACGGTCGGCCCATTCCGTAAAACCGCCGGAAAGGGACAGGGCCTGGAGCAGGGTCAGGGGTTTTTGCAGGGGAAATTCTCCGGGTTTTTGCACTTCTCCCAGGAGATAATAGCGGTTTCCGGCCGTGGAAGCCACCACAACGGATACCACGGGATACGAGACATAGGCGGCCAGTTTTTCCTGAATTTCATCCCGGATCTCGGCGGATGTGCGGCCTGCGGCCTCCACATCGGGCAGCAGGGGAAAACTGATGCGGCCGTCCAGCCGCACGGCGGTTTCCGTGGTGAAATCCGGCTCTTTCCAGGTGATGATCCGCAGTACATCCCCCCGCCCGATGCGGTACATCTCATTGATATCCGGACTGTTTCCCGGTGGCAGGGGCAAGTTCGACGGGGCGCAGGAAAAAAGAGACAGCGCCCCGAGGGCGAGTCCAACCAGCAGCAGCGCAAACAGCAGCGGAAATCGACATCCGTGAGCCGACCGGCAGGGCGGAAGCATGATCAGCGTCCCTTTCCGAAAATGACGATTTTGATGGTTTTGAGCACGATCATCAGATCCATGGGAATGGACATATTTTTGATATAGAAGAGATCATAATTGAGCTTTTCCCTGGCGTCGTCTTCCGAGGCCCCGTATCCGTAAGATACCTGGGCCCAGCCCGTCAGGCCGGGCTTTACCGTGAGGCGTTCCCGATAATAGGGAATGGTCTCCGCAAGCTGGCGGATGAAAAAATCCCGCTCGGGGCGCGGCCCCACAAAGGACATTTCGCCCTTGAGCACATTCCAGAGCTGGGGCAGCTCATCAATACGGGTGGCGCGCAGAAACCGGCCCAGCCGGGTGATCCGCTTGTCATTTTCCCCGGCCCATACCGGTCCGCTGAACCGTTCGGCATTGACGATCATGGACCGGAATTTATGGATCCTGTAAATCCGGCCGTCCTTGCCCGTCCGTTCCTGGCTGAAAATCACCGGCCGGCCGGCACTGGCCGTATTATCCCACCGGTCCAGCTGGGTTTTCATCAGCCCGAGAAGGTGCCCGGAACCCGAAATATCCCTTTTCTCGCATTTGCGGTAAAACTCTTTCCAGACGGAAGCGGCCGGCATCACCGGCATATCGGTATCCTTATTCATCCGAATATCTGATTCGATATCTGATCCGATATCTGGTCCGATATCCGATCCGATATCTGGTCCGATATCCGATTCGATATCTGCCCGGACAAGGGACAGGAGAACCTCCGCCGGTTCCCTGCCGTCCCGGCGGCAGCGGCGGATGAAGTAATTCCAGATATCCCTGGGTTCGGGAACGGGTTCGGAGCGGTCCAGCTTGATCATCAGCGCCGTCAGGCAGATGACCGGAAGAGCGAAAACAAGCAGGATCAAACAGAGACTCAGATCAATGACGCGCTTGAGTACGCGGCGGATGCGGCTTTTGGTGAAACCGTCGGAGAATATCAGCCATTCCGGCTTGATATAATCCACGTTCAGTTTGCCCGTCAGCATTTCATAAAATGTCGGTCCCTCCAGCACGTCAATGCCCCGCACCCTGCACTGGAGGAGCTCCGCAGCCGGGAAATCGGGGCAGCGGCTGTCAATGGCCACGATAATTTTCCGGATGCCCATGGCATAGACATGTTCCCAGGCATCCGGTTCACTGAGGGCCCCCAGCAGGCGAATGGCGGGAAACCGTTTTTGAATACAGCGGGACCGCGCCAGACGGTCACGGGCGCCATCCACCATCATTCCCCCCAGTTCGTAACCGCAGTCCCGGCGTTCGGTGATTTCCTTGATGATATTTTCCGCCAGATCATTATTTCCCAAAAGAATGATTTTTTCGTCAAAGATATGACGCTTGAGTATGATGGTGTAACACATGCGCCAGAACACAATGAAACAGATATCAAAGACAATGGTGATGCAGAATACTTCCAGCCCGATATTGGCTTTGGCAACGACCGTATAGATCCCGGCCAGGATGATGGCCGACGCGCCCAGGGACTGAAGCAGACGGATACCCAGCTCCTGATAGCTGTCCGTTATGCTCAGATCATACAGATCATTATAATACAGGCATGTCTGGCATACAAAAGATATCAGAAGGATTTTCAGATGCAGCAACAGGCTGTTGACCCCGAAACCGAGAATCAGACAGCTGGCGAAATAACCGGAAATGTAGATCACCACCAGTTCGCCGAGAACAAAGAAAATATTGCGGATGGGATAATATTTTTTAAAGATGCGAAGCATGAGATCCGGTATTGACTGCTTTCTGACGTTATCCGTTTTTCCGGTGAATATAGCGCCGGTAGTGTTTTTGATGGGCCGGATGCATTCCGGTATCAAAATAATTCATGACAATGCCCAGCACGTTTTCCTTTCCCAGCAGCGCGACCAGTTCTTTTAGCTGCCCGTTTCGCGTACCTCCGTAGCGGGCGACAATAATGACCGTATCGCAGGAAAGGGCCAGCATCTTTGCTTCCGACACAATGCGGGGCGGGGGCAGATCCAGGATAACATACCGGTCGTCATACCGCTCCTGGGTTTCCCGTATCAGGCCCAGCATTTTCCGGCTGGACAGAAGTTCGGAGGGCGATGCCTCCGGCGTGCCGGCTGGCAGCAGGGTGAGAGAGTGGTTGGGCACCACATCCGGCTTTACCAGCGCCGAGGAGATATCCGCGTCCCGGCTCAGATAATCGCTGAGGCCCGGCGCTGATTCCGAAAATCCGAAAATACGGTGCAGCATGGGAAGGCGCATATCGCAGTCGATGAGCAATATACGCTCATCATCCCGGTTCAACGCGATGCTGATGGCCAGATTGGCCGCGATATAGGATTTCCCTTCATTCAGTTCCGCGCTGGTCACGGCGATGGTGCGGGGCCGGGCGCCTTCTTCCGGGAACAGGATGCGGGTACGCAGCACCTTGAACTGCTCCGCGCTGAAATCCTGCGGCGGAAGAAAGGGCAATAGTTTTTCATCCATACCGACCGCAGACGGCGGAATCCCGGAACCGCCGGACCGTCTGAAAAACGGCGGCAGAAACCTGGAGCGGCCCGGTTGGCGTGTTTTTACGGATTGCCCGCCAGCCGGGGATTCCGTCGTCTGTTCGGCGGCCGGGGGGGCTTTCATGAGTTCTTCCATACGCGAATCATCCTGGTCTCCTTTCCGGCGGTTGACCGGCGGAGACGAAGACCGTGTGTCTGCCCGTTTATTTGTCCACATGCCTGCGGCATCGTCCGTGATACACTCCGCCAGGGGGTTCGCTGATCAGCATCCGGACGGGGACATGAGCCGGTGATATGAAAAAAATATCAGAAATAGGAAGAAAGCCGGGTTTCGATGCGCTCAATCAGTCCCACGGTATTGGATGCGCCCTTCATGGTCAGCAGCCCAAAGGCGGCAAACAACGTCATGGAGAGTATCAGAAAAACAACGGTCAGAATCTGGTTTCCCCGGTAAAAAAAGCCGCGCGGTTTATTGATATAAGGGATGGTGGCCAGGACGGAAACGCCGGTCTGTGTTTTAATTTTTTCCGGAAACCGGATATGGTTGTCCGTCACTTCCAGCAGCACGATGACGGCAAGGCCGGTTCCGAGGCCCACAGCAATGCAGGCGAAAAACAGGCTTTTCAGATTCGGGGAGATGGGACGGCGCGGCAACTGGGCTTTGTCAACGACGAGAAATTTTTCTCCCTTCTGCTTTTTCTGCAGATTGACCGCGATATCCGACTCCAGTTTTTTTTCCAGATAATTTTTATAGGTGCGCTCAATATTTTCGTAATTGCGCTGAAGATCCATCAGATATAATTCCCGTTTGGGCGTATTCTCGATCCGTTTCTGGTATCTGCGGATCTGGTTTTCCATTTCCAGCAGATCGGCCTGGGCCGTATGGATTTCCAGATCAACCCCGGCCTGTTCCGCCAGAAGTTCGTTGAGTAATTTACTGGTCAGTTGAGACGATGGCTTGTCGGCCGCCGGAACGGATCCCGCCTGCTGCAGCGCCTCTTCTTTCGGATCTGCTTGTTTTTTGGCGGCAATGGCCGCCCGCAACCGGATGATATCCGGATGCCGTTCCGTATAGCGGGTGCACATGGCGGCCAGCTGCTGGCGCATTCTGTCCAGCTCCCCCGGACCGGCCGGCTGGCCCGTTTCCGCCAGTTCGGCCAGAATTTTTTTTTCCGCGCTGATCCGGATATTCAAGGCCACCAGCCGGTTGCGCGCATCCCGGAGGCTCTCCTGTTTCTGACCGATTCCCTGCTGCAACCGCTGGAGCATACCCAGATTGCCCACCATTTCCTCGGGAAGCTCCCCTTGGTGCTCCTTGCGGTAGCTGGACATGATCGTTTCAATGCCCGCCAGCCGCTTGCGAAAATCAATGACCTCGCTTTCCAGGAATTTATTGAGCTGCAGCACCTCCTCGCGCAATACCTTTACACTTTCGGTGATAAAGGTTTCCGCCAGAGTATTGACGACCATCTGGACCATTTTGGGATTGCGGCCCGTATAAAAAATCTTGAAGGAATTGGCCACCCGGCCGCCCTTGGAAACATCCACCCTGGTATTGCGGCGCATTTCCGCGATTTTGTCTTCCAGGAGCATATGCCGGTATTCTTTTTCGGAAAACAGGTCCAGGCGTTTGATGATGGAGGTCAGATTCGAGCGGCTGAGCATTTGGTCCTTGATGGTTTCCACCCGGTGGCGCATGCTTGATTCTCCGGTGGTGGGCACATACTGGTCCGGCACGCTTTTGGGTTCCACGATGATGAGATTGTCCGCCTGGTAAAACTCCGGGAGGGTAAAGGCGAGGAAGATGCCGATATACATGGCCAGGCAGAAAGGGAGGATAAGAAACCATCTGCGTTTCATGAGAAGACGCAGATAATAATCGGTCTTGGCCAGGTGAAGCAGCAGGGGATTTTTCTGTTCTTCCTGTTGGCTCATGGCTGTTGGCTCATGGGTCATATACCCGGTTGGTACCCGGTTGCGGTTGAATTGGCCGTCGCCGGAGCAGACGAAATCCGAACCAGGCCTGAAATGGCCGGGGCGCAAAGCCGGGAAATCCCGGGGAGCCGTTATCCGGATATGTGGCGACGGGGAAACGAGAATGAAATTATCATACGGCCATTTCAGGAAAAATGCAATCCCCTGCCCCCAGATCCAGAGTCCGGAAAAATGCGGGCGCGGTGTCAGATCCGGTCGCAGGGAATATCGGCCAGCGCTTCCTCCATATCCTCGTCAATGGAGGCGGAAAGGCGGGCCAGGGGGATGATGGCGTTGCAGAACCTGCAACGACAGGAAACGGCTCGTCAGGAACGTGTCAGGCGCAGTTTCCCCCCGCATTGGGGGCATACGGGGCCGGACGCGGACCGGCCGTCACCTCGGTATACAGGGAAGTCGAACATGAGATCTCCAGGGATTTTTCCGGAAATTTTCCGGAATGGTTGTTGATTTTCCGGATTCATTGACATCAGCGGGGCGAATGGATAAGACATTCCCGGGCGCTGATCACAGGTCACGCGGGGATCGTACACGGACGGTCCGAATGATCAATCCCCGTATCCGTTCCATGTAGCCTGTCTTTTTCCCAAAGTCAAAGCCAGCACCGAATCAGGAAAACCATCATGCCCCATTCCATCGAAACTGCGGCCGGTAAGGCCGCCGGGGAATATGCCTGCCCCGGATTTCAGGCCGCCGGCATTGCCGCCGGCATCAAAAAGGACGGGTCAGACGATTTCGGACTCATTTACAGCGAAAGGCCGTGCGCCGCCGCCGCCGTGTTCACCCGCAACCGGGTCCGTGCCGCACCGGTGCAGTTATGCGCCCGGCTGCTGAAAACCCGCCAGTGCCAGGCCGTGGTGGTTAACGCCGGAAATGCCAATTGCTGTACGGGCGAACAGGGAATGACGGATGCCGCGGCCACGGCACGGCAAGCCGCGAGACTGCTGGAATTGCCCCCGTCCGCCGTATGGGTGGGATCCACGGGCGTGATCGGGCAATACCTTCCCATGGACCGCATTGCCGCCGGGCTGCCGTCCCTTGTCTCCTCTCTTCGCCCCGACGGATTTACAGACTTTGCCGACGCCATCCGCACCACAGACCTTGTGCCCAAGCTGGCCCGGCGCACCGGCAAGGCGGGCCAGACCGCCTATACCCTTCTCGGCGCGGCCAAGGGATCAGGGATGATCCGGCCGGATATGGCCACCATGCTCTGTTATGTGGTCACGGACGCGGATATACCGGCAGCGGACCTGCAAACCGCCCTGGGCCGATCTGTGGACCGCAGTTTCAACCGCATTACCGTGGACGGGGACACCTCCACAAACGATACCGTCCATCTGATGGCCAACGGGGTCTCCGGCGCGATGGTCCGGTCTCCGGAAGACCTGGCCGCCTTTCAGGAACTGCTGGACGATCTTCTTCTGGATCTGGCCCGGAAAGTGGTCCTGGACGGCGAAGGCGCCACCAAATTCGTGGAAATCCGGGTGGAAGGAGCTGCAACAGACGCCGATGCCCGGCGGATCGCCGATACCGTGGCCGACTCTCCCCTGGTCAAAACCGCTTTTTTCGGGCAGGACGCCAACTGGGGGCGGATCATCGGGGCCGTGGGACGCGCCGGGGTGGCCCTGGATCCGGACCGGATTGATATCGCCTTCAATGATATTTTTATCTGTAAAAACGGGCAATACGCCGGCCCCGAGGCCGAAGCCGCCGCCGCCGGAATTCTGAAATCGCCCGCCTTTGTCACCCTGATCCGCACGGGGGACGGGCCGGGGAGCGGCTTCTGTCTGACCTGCGATTTTTCCCTGGAATATGTGAAGATCAATGCCGACTACCGGTCATGATGGAAATCCGGAAATGGTTCCGGCATGCGCTTCCGGCGGTGATCCGGTGCGGCTCCAGAAATTTCTGGCGGCCGCAGGCGCGGCGTCGCGCCGCCGTTCCGAAGACCTCATCCGCGCCGGCCGGGTGGCGGTGAACGGAACGATCATCCGGGAAATGGGGGTGCGGATACAGCCCGGCCGGGACGCGGTATCCCTGGACGGCCGCCCGGTGGCCCCGGCGGATGGGGATGTGTATATCCTGCTGAACAAGCCCCCGGGCTATATCACCTCCTGCCGCCAGCCCGGACGCAAAATCGTGCTGGATCTGGTTCAGGTGCCCGGGCGTATTTTTCCCGTGGGCCGGCTGGACGCCGATTCCACCGGTCTTTTGCTCCTGACCAGTGACGGTCCCCTGCATCATCGCCTTTCTCATCCTTCCTTTGAACACGAAAAAGAATACCGGATCCGGGTGGACCGGCCCGTATCCGATGAGATTCTCCAGAAACTCGCCGCCGGCGTGCGTTTAGACGACGGATACCATACCCGTCCGGCCGGGGTGACGCGGGTGTCCTCCGACACCTTTTTCATGACCCTGCGGGAAGGCCGGAACCGCCAGATACGGCGCATGGCCGCTTCCGTGAACCGGGTGGTCACGGATCTGTGCCGGATCCGCATGGGCCCCATCCGCCTGGGAAATCTGCCCCCGGGAAAATGGCGGCACCTGAATTCCCGGGAAACGGCGAGGCTGCGTTCATGCCGATAGACACGGCCAGCCATCAAAGGGCCGCTGATCTGCGGGCCGCCAGCGGGCGGTTGCACCAGGGCGTCCTTTCCGGGCAGTCATTCCAGCGGTATGGCGTGTCCGCGTTTTCCGATCCTTCGGCGGCCCGGCTGAAAGAGCGGCTGCGGCGTTCCGGGCGGTTTGATCCCGTTCATGTCCTGGGCATGGACGGCAGCGGCCTGTCCACCGTACTCCGGCGGATCGGAGAAGATGAGGATCTGCGTGAGCGGTATTATATCATTTCCTGTGACCTCCCGTCCGAAATGAATCTGATGGATGCCGAGGCCGTGGACATCATTTTTGTGATCTATCTCTGTCTTCTGAACGGCATCCGTCATATCGGGCTGGAGCCTTCCATGGAGGGGCTGACCCGCCTGACCGGCGCGGCGGCGGCGGAATATGGGCTGAGGGAGCGCATGCTGCGGGGTTTCGCCGTTTCCGGCGGCCCTGAACCACCGTCCCCTGAACCACCGTCCCCTGAACCACCGTCCGATGATCTGATGGCTGCGGTGCGCGGCGGCTTTTTATCCGTCACCTCCTTTCGCCGGGCCCTGCGCAAGGATCTGAAGACCGATTTCGATTTCCTGCTGTCGGAAATGGAAGGGCTTTGCGGCCGGTTTTCCCGGGGCACCTATTCCTGTTTTCGCGTCAGCCCGGAGGTATTGGAAAAGCTGCGGGGGGAGGAGGTTTCTTCCCCGGTCATCGAGGCCCTGGAATCGGTCCGGGGCAGGGAATACAAAAGTGATGTGTCTTTTGACCGCATGCTGAAGCAGGTCATCGGCGAGGTGCAGGCCATGTATTACAAGTCCGTGATCGGCCGCCATGCCTGGGGAGAATCTCCCCGGGACGCGCTTCTGATCATCGACGGGCTGGACGCGCTGCGCTGCGGTTTCCTGGAACAGATGCTTTCCGCTGATTCGCATCTTTTCCGCCTGCCCGCCGCCAAGGCCCTGATCTCTTTTCCCCTGTCCATTTCCCGGCATCCTTTTTTTTCCTGCCTGTCCGACGGGGCTGTCGTGGAAACCCACCTCCCGCCGGATCCGTCCACACCCGGATCACGGGAGGCGTTCCGGGACGCAGGGCGGCGGCGGATGGGCCGCGTCACGCCGGAAGACGCGGTCACGGACAAGCTGATCGCGGCCTCCGGCGGCCTTCTCCGGGATTATTTCCGGCTTTTGAACACGGCGGCCCAGATCGCCCTGTCCTCGGAAAGTCCCGTGGTGGACGCGGAATGCGCGGCCCTGGCCATCCGGGAAATGATGGACCAGTACCGGCGGTTTTTCAATGAACGGGATTTCGGGGACGCGTTTTCCGCCATGGCGCGTCACGAACCGCTGTCTGATGCGCAGCTGACCTATTTTCTGCGATATGGGTTTGCCCTTCCGCCGGCCAAAGGCCCCATGACCGAATACCAGATGGCCGATGAGGAACAGGACGGGAAGGAGCCGGAGGAAAGAAAACCCGGAAGGAACGGGACCGGGATGCTGAAATGGCGGCCTCATCCCTGTCTTGCGCTTTCCTTGTCCCTGTCTTGTCCCCCTGGAAAGGGGGATCCTGACATGACGGATTCCGCCATTCTCACGCCGCGCTTTCTCGCCGCCATGGAAAATCTGGAGAAAGGCGATCTGCTCATGGCCGTGGCAGCAGACCCGGACAAGGTGTCCGCAGCCATTGCCGATGCCCGCCGGCGCCTGGACGGATTCGGACATATGGTGCTGGACCTCAATCCCGGGGACGATATCCATCGCCGGGTCCACGCCCTGAGACCGGACGCCTGTGAACGCGCGGCCACGATCTGTCATGTAAGCGGGCTGGAGAATCTGCCCTGGCCCATGCGGCTGGATATCCTGGGGCTTTTGCCCGTGGTCCGGGCAGATCCGGTCTTTTCCGGATTTTTCTGGATCCTCTGGGTGACGCCGGCGTATGAGCGGCGCCTGTTCTACCTCATGCCCGCCTGGTACCGTCGTCTGGCCGGAGTCCATCACCCGGGCCTTTTGCCCGGTGAACAGACCGCCGAAAACGAGACGGACGGCCTGCCCGATATCGATCCCTGGCTGGCCCGGGCGGTGTCCCAATACGAGAACTGGGAAGAGGCATCCCGGCGGGATGAATTTCTTATTCCCCGCATGAAGGCCGCTGATCTGCACCGGAATTATCTTCCGGCCCATTTCATCAATCCCCTGGGACGCCGGTTCCCGCTGGATGCTCTTTTGAGCGCCTTCGCGGCCGGGGACCGCCTGAATTTTCTGCTGCTTCTGGGCGGAGCGGGAAGCGGCAAAACCTCGTTCACCCTCCACGCGTTCGTTTCCTTTGTACGCCGGTACCTGGAGGATCCCGGGCGGCAGAGAATCCCGGTATTTCTGGATCTGTCCGGCCATGAAGGCATGTTTGAGGCGGAGACCTTCATGATGCATTATCTGGAAAACGTGACCGGGAGGCGCTTCAGCCTCATCTCCGTCCAGGAAATGCTGCTGACGGGCCGTTTCTTTTTTTTCATTGATGGCTTTGATCATATGAAAACCGCCGTGGAACGCCAGGCCACCGCCGCCAACCTGGAGGAAATCGCCAAGCTTTCCGGGGGAAACACGGTGCTGATGGAGGGGGTGGAAACCCGGCATCCCGGCAACAAGATCTTTATGACCTGCCGGAGTCATTTTTTCCTGGAACGGGTGACGGATACAGAACCCGAGGACGCCGGCCAAACCTCTCTCTACCGGGATCTGGCGTCCCTGGACCATTTCCAGATGGTCCATATGGGCCTGAAGGAGGTGGACGGGGACGAACTGAAGCAGTATATCAGGGCCGCCGCCGGCGGCGAGGTTTTGGCCCGGAACCTTTTGTCCATGTTCCAGACGGCGGAAACGGCCGAACATCTCGCGCCCGTGGAACTGTTCCAGGAAATGGGCCTGCGGGTTCTGCCCATGCTGCGTTCCCTGAACGAGATCACCCCGGCGGATGTGTACCGGGCCGCCGTCCGCCTCTGGATCTGTCAGGACGACTGGAGAAACCGCCTGACCGATGCCGGCCGCCGGGAGCTTCTGACCCGGCTGGCGCTCAAGATGTTCCGCAATGATGTACGCCAGCTGCATTACAGCGAACTGGGACACGGCAATCCGGCCAATGAAAAGCCCGCCTTCCGGGGGACCATCACAGACGGGTATGCGGATGAACTGAATTCCTGCGAATTCGTGATCCGGGATGATGTGGGCAACTGGCGCTTTATCCGCCCCTCGTTTTTCGATTATTTGCTGGCGGAAAACGTGTTCCGGCTGGTGGTGCGGAAACACCGGCGTCTCATTCCCTACGCGCGGCTCACCGAGGGCATGTGGCGCTTTTTTCGGGATCTGGCCGCTTCGTCCAAACGGAGCCTTGCCGGGCTTGATTTCAGCGATACCCGGCTGGAAAACGCCAATTTTTATCAGGCCGTCATGCCCCGGGCCATTCTGAAAAAGGCCTGCCTCCGCAATACCGTGCTGGTCCAGGCGGATCTGCGCCGGGCCGACCTGACCAATGCGGACGGCGGGGGCGTCCGGCTTTCCAGGGCGGATCTGCGGGAAGCGGACCTTTCGGGCGCGGGACTGCCCGGCGCCATGGCCCGGCATACAAATTTTCAGAACACCTGTCTCAACGGCGTGATCCTGAAGGATGCCGATTGCCGGAAGGCCTGTTTCCGGAATGCCCGCATGGCCTGGGCCGATCTGCGCGGCGTCCGGCTGGATGGCGCGGATCTGTCCGGCGCGGTCCTGACCGACGCGGATCTGTCCGGCGCCAGTCTGTCCGGCGCCCAGCTTGAAAAGGCAGACCTGTCCGGGGCCAATCTGCTGGGCGCCCTGCTGGATGGCGTCAACGCCGCAGGCGCCAATTTCGAGGGGGCCAATCTGTCCAACGCGGGGCTGGAGTCCGCTGATCTGAGCGAAGCCGGAATGCGCGGGGCCACCCTGGCCATGGCCCGGATGAAACAGGCGGACCTGCGGCGCGCCTTCCTGGTCCGGATCAAGGCTGTGGATGTGGATCTGCGGGAAGCCGATCTGCAAGACGCGAATCTGGAGGAGGCCCGCCTTCAGGAGGCCCGGCTTGACGAGGCCCGGCTGAGCCGGGCCAAGCTTTTGCGGGCCAGACTCACGGGCGCGAATCTGTCCTGGGCCGGACTGGACGAGGCCCGGCTTTCCGGCGCCGATTTCACGGACGCGGTCCTGCACATGGCCCGGCTGATCAGCGCGGAGGCGGCTGGAGCCGTATTTGAATCTGCCGATCTCACCTGGGTCAATGCCCGGAACGCGGTTTTTTCCAACTCGGATTTCACCGGCGCCCGCCTGAACGACGGAGAATTCACGGGTGCGGATTTCCGCAAGGCGCGGTTCCGGCGCACCAGACTGGCCGGTGCGGTGCTGCGCGGCGCGGATCTGGAGGGGGTGGAGGAGGAGGATCTGGATGTGCGGATTGGGGATTTTTCGGGGACGGGTGGAGAAGATGCGGAGTATGATTCAGCCGCGCCAGAGCCTGGATAAGCGACTGGGTTCCCAGGCGTCCGCCGCCGCCAGCCAGGACCGCCCGGTAAAGCTGGTGCACCAGGGCCAGTCCCGGCAGGGAGATATTCATGCGGCCCGCCTCTTCCAGGGCGATGCCCATATCCTTGACAAAATGCTCCACGAAAAAGCCGGTATCGAACTCGCCCCTGATGATCCGGGGCGCAAGATTGTCCAGAGACCAGCACCCGGCCGCGCCGCCGGCGATGGAGGAAAGCAGGGTGTCCGGATCCAGGCCGGCCCGGTATCCGTAAAGCAGGGATTCACAGACACCGATCATGGTGCCCGCGATCACGATCTGATTGCACATTTTGGCATGCTGCCCGGCACCGCATTCCCCCTGCCGCACCATTTTACCGCCCAGGAGTTCCCAAATTGGCCGCAGGGAGTCCACGGTATCCGCATCACCGCCCGCCATGATGGAAAGCGTGGCGTTCCTCGCGCCCACATCCCCGCCTGATACCGGCGCGTCCACGAATGCCGCCCCCTTTTCCCTCCCGGCCCGGCCGATCTGCACGGCCAGGGAAGGCGTGGTGGTGGTCATGTCCACCAGGATCATCCCGGCGCCGGTCCCGGCCAGAATGCCCTCTTCTCCAAAATAAACGGCATCCACATCCGCCGGAAACCCCACCATGGTGATCACCACATCGGACGCCCGGGCCACCGCCCCGGCCGTGGGGAGAAATTCGGCGCCCATCTCTTCCAGATCCGCCGCCTTGGCGCGTGTTCTCGTATAAATGGATGCCGCGTATCCGGCCTTTATCAGATGCGCACACATGGCGTTTCCCATCACCCCGGTCCCGATCCAGCCGATACGGGTTTTTTCCGGCGTTATCTTCATTTCCGTCTCCTTTCCCTGTTTTCCGCGTTGCTTTCCACTGATTTTGTCTTGACAAACCGCAGGCAATCAGCGGAAAAGTATTGATTTTATTATACTGGTCTCCGTGTCCTTTCTTTCCATACGTCATCGTCCATACGCTGAGCCGGATGCGGCGTCAAGCCCGGCGGCTGCAGGAACACAACTGCGACACGGATTTTCGGAAAGAGGAAAAACGGGCGGAGCGGCAGCCGGCGCTCCGCCTCGAACAGAACCCGGTGGATTTCGTCTGATGCGGCAAAGGACGAAGACGCCGGCCCGCAAGGAAAGACAAACAAAATGAAAGTTCTGGTAAGCGACAATCTGGGAGAGATCGGCATTCAGATGCTCCAGGAAGCCGACGGCATAACGGTGGATGTCAACACCGGCCTTTCGCAGGAAGAATTGAAAGCGATTATCGGCGATTACAGCGGATTGATCATCCGCAGCGCCACCAGGGTGACCCAAGACATTATTGAGGCCGCCGACAGGCTCAAGGTGATCGGGCGGGCCGGTATCGGACTGGACAATGTGGATATCCCGGCCGCCAGCAAACGGGGCATCGTGGTCATGAACACGCCCACCGGCAATGTGGTGACCACGGCGGAACACGCCATTGCCATGATGATGGCCCTGACCCGCAATATCCCGGCCGGCACCGCGACCCTGAAAAACGGAAAATGGGAAAAGAAACGGCTCCAGGGGCGGGAGGTTTTCAATAAAACCCTGGGTCTCATCGGCTTCGGCAGGATTGGCTCCATCGTGGCCGACCGGGCGCGGGGTTTGAAAATGAACGTGCTGATCCATGACCTCTTCGTGAATCCCGAACAGATAGAAAAAGCCGGTTTCACGGCGGTCACCCGGGACGAACTGCTGGAAAAAGCCGATTATATCACCATTCATGTGCCCAAAACCAGGGACACCACTCACCTGATCAATGCGGATCTGCTGTCCCGCATGAAAGACGGCGTCATGCTCATCAACTGCGCCCGCGGCGGCATAGTGGACGAAGAGGCCCTGTATGACGCCATGAAATCCGGAAAAGTGGCCGGCGCAGCCCTGGATGTATTTGAGACCGAGCCGCCAGAAGCGTCCCCCCTGTTCGAATTCGATAATTTCATCTGCACGCCGCACCTGGGCGCTTCCACCAGGGAAGCCCAGACCAATGTGGCAGCGGACGTGGCCCGCCAGGTCATCGACTGCCTCAGGGAGGGCACCATTGTCAACGCGGTGAACATGCCCTCCATCACGGGCGAGCTTCTGGAAAAACTCCAGCCTTTTCTCACCCTGGGCGACCGGATTGGCTGCGTGGCGGCACAACTCAGCAGGGGCGGTTTCCAGACCGTGCATATCGAATACCTGGGTGATTTCAAGGACAATGACATGTCCCCCGTAACCGCAGCCATTCTGAAAGGTCTGCTGACGCCCGTGGTCAAGGAAATGGTCAACAGCGTCAACGCGCCGCTCATTGCCGGCGAGCGGGGCATCTCCGTGACCACGACCAGCCGCCGGGATGCCGAGGATTATATCAATCTGATCCGTGTCACCGTAGGTGCAACGGAGTCCACGAACAGCATTTGCGGCACGGTTTTCGGGAAAAAGGACGCCCGGATCGTGCGCCTGAACGATTTCCGGCTGGAGATGATGCCCGCCGGCCATTCCGCCATCATCCACAACCTGGATGTGCCGGGCGCCATCGGCAGCATCGGCACCACCCTGGGAAAACACCAGGTCAATATCGGACGGATGCAGGTGGGCCAGGAACTGAAAGGCGACCGCAATATCATCTTTCTTCAGACCGATACGCCAATCCCGGCGGAGGTTGCCGAAGATCTGCGGCGGCTGCCCCTGGTAAAATCCGTTCTCCCTCTTGACTGCTGATCTTTTTTATGAACAAGGATTTTCTTGATTGAGATACCGATATCAGGAGGCCATCCATGAGCGATACGCAGAATACAGGAGGCGGCCCCTTGCCCCAGATGGACTTTTCCATGTTCATCGTATCCTTGAATTCCTCGGCCCTCGTCCATCTGGGGGTGCTGGATGATCCGGCCGCCGGGGGCAAGGCCAGAAACCTGCCGGCCGCCAAGCAGACCATTGATATTCTTGCCATGCTCCAGGAAAAAACCGCAGGCAACCTGAGCAGGGATGAAGGAGAAATGCTGCGTCATATCCTGTACGATCTTCGCATGAATTATGTGAAGGAAAACGGCTGAGAAATCCGGATGTCCTGGGTTGCCGGAGGCCATGATACCGGGGCTGAACATGGGGGCGGGGATCTGAAACGGCCGCGCCCGTACCGGCTTCGCATGAACTCGCCCGCCAAGATCAATCTCTTTCTGGCGGTTCTCGGACGGCGGGCGGACGGGTATCACGATATCTGTTCGCTCATATGCCCGGTTTCCTTGTCTGACGAGATGGACTTCGTCCTTCTGCCGGAATCCGGAAAAAGGAACGGGCCGGGACCGCGCATCCGCTGCGGGCATCCCGGCGTGCCCGAGAACCCGGACAATATTGTCTGGAAAGCGGCCGAACACTTCCGGATGAAGTGGGGACATCCCCTGCCTCCGATGGAAATCCGGATTCAAAAGCAGATTCCGGTGGCGGCGGGCCTGGGAGGAGGCTCGGGAAACGCCGCCGTAACCCTGAAAGCGCTGAACCGGATATGCGGCCGTCCGTTCACATCTGCGGACCTGAAACGGATGGGCGCGGATATCGGTGCGGATGTTCCGTTTTTCATAGATTGCCGTCCCGCCCTTTCCGAAGGAATCGGAGATCGGCTGACGCCGGTATCGGGCATTCCCCCCAAGGGCCTGTTGCTGGTGGCCTTTGATATTGCCGTTTCCACGGCCCGGGTCTATTCTTCCTTGAATTTGGCATTGACAAAGTGTCAAAAAATCCCTAATAGGTCTGAGCTTAATGGGCGAATTTCCGACATCACCCCGTACCTGTGCAATGATCTGGAGCAGGTGACGACGCGGGAACATCCGGCGATTGCATCCGCCAGGGACCGGTTGCGAAAAGCCGGGGCGGAAGGATCGCTGATGTCCGGCAGCGGCCCAACGGTATTTGGCGTCTTCCCCACACCGGACGCAGCCAGGGACGCAGCCGGGCGCATGCCGGTCATGGATGGAGAACGACTGATCATCACCCGGCTCGCGGTATAATCCGATATAATCTGGTATAATCCGAAAAAAAAGTCTGCGGTCAGCGCCGATGATGCCCGGCCCCGCCGCTCATTTCGACATTAAACGCGATTCCATATTTTGATGGGGCGTCGTCAAGCGGCAAGACACAGGATTTTGGTTCCTGCATTCGGAGGTTCGAATCCTCCCGCCCCAGCCACTCTTCTGGTTGTTTCGGTCTTCCGCCGGACTGTGATATTCACTAAACTGGCCGACAGCCGATTTGGACTGCCCGAATGAAAGATTTGACGATATTCAGCGGTAATTCCAATCCGATACTGGCGGAGAAGATCTGCACCTGTCTTGGACAGCCTCTCGGCGGCGCCACGGTCAAGCGTTTTTCCGATGGCGAGGTACAGATAGAAATTGATGAAAACATCCGCTCCCGGGATGTATTCGTCCTTCAGTCCACCTGTGCTCCGGTCAACGATAATCTGGTAGAACTGCTGCTGATGATTGATGCCTGCAAACGTTCTTCGGCCAGCCGGGTTACGGCCGTCATCCCCTATTACGGATACGCCCGGCAGGACAAAAAAGTAGCGCCCCGGGTTCCCATCAGCGCCCGGTTGGTCGCGGACATGCTGGTCACCGCCGGCGCCAACCGGGTCATCACCATGGATCTGCATGCCGGACAGATCCAGGGTTTTTTCAATATCCCCGTGGACAATCTCTTTGCCGCCCCCGTGCTGATCAAATATATCACCCGCCAGTTTCAGGGAAAAGATACTGTTATCGTATCACCGGATGCTGGCGGTGTGGAACGGGCGCGGGCCTTTGCCAAACGCCTGAACGCAGGCCTGGCCATTATCGACAAGCGGCGGGATATGCCCAATGTCGCAAAGGCAATGGCCGTTATCGGAGATGTTACGGACAAAATAGTGGTGATTCTGGACGATATGGCTGATACGGCCGGCACGCTTACCGAGGCGGCCAACGCACTCCTGCAATATGGGGCGCGGGAAGTTCATGCCTGCTGCACGCATCCGGTACTAAGCGGCCCGGCCATTGAACGGATCTGCAATTCCGGCATTAAAACCTTTGTGGTGACCGATACCATCCCGTTACAGGAAAAAAAGAATCTGTGTGATAAAATGAAGGTATTGACCATATCCGAACTCTTTGGCGAGGCCATCATGCGGTCTCACAAGGGAGACTCGGTTACCTCGCTGTTCATTTAATTCTACCCGTGAATTTGTTATGGGATGAACCGGAGCAGATCACCGGGACAGTCCGCGCCAATCGTCAACGCTGGAGATTACGGGGAGATTTCCCGCGGGGGAAACGCTCCGACATCATATTGAGGAGGATTCTGTTTTGGATCTGATAGATATTACCGCTCAAAAACGAACGACAAAAGGCAATAATTCCGCCAGGGCGCTTCGCCGGGCAAATTGCCTTCCGGCCGTCCTGTACGGCCCCAATACCGAGGCCGTGAGTCTCACCCTTCCCACCGCAGACCTGGAGCTCGCGCTGAAAAACAAAAAAAGCGCCCAGCTCCTGATCAATCTTCAGATCGAAAATGACGACAGACCGACCCGGAAAGTGATGCTCAGGGAATTGCAGCGCCATCCCCTGTCCCGCCGTTTTCTCCATGCAGATCTGTACGAATTTGATATGGACCGCAAGATCAGGGTGAATGTGCCGGTAACAGCGACGGGAAAATCCATTGGCGTGGAAATGGGAGGCATGCTTCAGATCATCCGGCGCGAGCTGGAAGTTCTGTGCCTGCCGACCATGATTCCGAACGCGATTGAGATTGACATCACCGAACTGGATCTTGGTGATTCCATCCATATTAAAGATCTGGAAATGGATGGAATTGAATTTCCCCATGAAGTTAATTTTACCGTATTGACCCTGCTGGCGCCCAAGGGTAAGAGCAGTGATGAAGAGTCGGAAGAGGACGAAACAGCCGGCGAGAACGCGGAAGAAGAAACTGCGGCCGGATAAGGGATCCGGATAAGGGATATGGCCCATGGCCGATTTCCGTCTGGTGGCCGGTCTGGGAAATCCGGGGCCGGCCCATGCCGCGCACCGGCATAATATCGGCTTTCACCTGCTGGACCAACTCTCTGACAATCTGCGAATTCCCATTGACCGGTCCGGCCGCGGCTGTGAATGGGGGAAGGGCGTATTCCATGGTGCGCCGCTTTTTTTAATCCGCCCCATGATGTATATGAACCAAAGCGGTCCCCCGCTCCGGTTTATCATGGAAGAAGCGGGGATTTCACCGGAGGAACTGATCCTGCTCCACGATGACCTGGATCTGGTCCGCGGACGGATCAAAATCAAATCCGGTGGCGGGCACGGCGGCCATAACGGTATCCGGTCCGTGATGGAAGCGCTGGGAACCGGAGACTTTATCCGGGTGCGGCTGGGTATCGGCCGCCCCGCCCCGGAAATTGATGTCGTTGATCATGTGCTGGGAAATTTTCTCCCGGAAGAAGAAATTTTTCACTCCGATCTGTTGCAAACCGGTGCAAAAGCCGTGCATACCCTGCTGACCAAAGGCGTAACAACAGGAATGAACCTGTTTAATCGTAACCAATCTTAACACCAGGAGGAAAAAGAAGAATGGAAATTGTAGCCAAGAACCTTCCGCTGGTATGTACCCTTGTCGGCATCGCCGGCGTGGTCTACTCCATCATCATTGCCGGCATCGTGAAATCCGCGCCCGCCGGTAACGAGCGCATGCAGGAAATTGCGAACGCCATTAAAGAAGGCGCCGTGGCATACCTGAACCGTCAGGCCAAAAGCATGGGCATCACCGGCGCGATCATCTTCGCCGCCATCATTCTCACCCTGGGCGCCAAAACCGCTTTCGGTTTTCTGCTGGGCGCCCTGGCTTCCTTTGCCGCCGGCTATATCGGAATGCGTGTATCCGTTCTGGCCAACGTCAGAACGGCCGAAGCCGCGAGAAAAGGCATGAAAGCCGGACTGGCCATGGCCTTCAAGGGCGGTTCCGTAACCGGCATGATCGTTGCCGGCCTGGCCCTGACTTCCGTGGCCGGCTACTATTTCGTGCTCCTGATGCAGGGCACGCCGGTTCGTGAAGCGGTCATCGCCCTGGTCGCCCTTGGTTTCGGCGGCTCCCTGATTTCCATCTTCGCCCGTCTGGGCGGCGGTATCTTCACCAAGGGCGCGGATGTGGGCGCCGATCTGGTGGGGAAAGTGGAAGCCGGCATTCCCGAAGACGACCCCCGCAACCCTGCCGTTATCGCCGATAACGTGGGCGATAATGTGGGTGACTGCGCCGGCATGGCCGCAGACCTGTTTGAGACCTATGCAGTCACTTCCGTCGCCGCCATGCTGCTGGGCAACCTGCTCTTCCCGAAACTGCAGCTGGCCACGGACCTGCCGCTCCTCCTGGGCGCCATCTCCATCATCTGCTCCATGGTTGCGACCTTCTTCGTCCGCCTGGGCAGCAATAACTACGTCATGGGCGCTCTGTACAAAGGCATGTTCGGCGCCGCCATCCTGGCCGCCGCCGGATTTTACTACGCCATGGCCAGGCTGCTGCCGTCCGGCGTCGGGGAAACATCCATGATCTCCCTGTATTACTGCACCCTGGTCGGCCTGGTGCTGACCGTTCTGATCGTTATCATCACGGAATACTATACCGGCATTTTTGCCCCGGTGAAAAAAGTGGCCAATGCCTCCACCACGGGTCACGGCACCAATATCATCGCCGGTCTGGCCGTTTCCATGCAGTCCACCGCCGCTCCGGTTCTGGCCATCTGCCTCGGTATCTATGTGGCGTATTCCTGCGCCGGTCTGTACGGTATCGCCGTCGCCGCCGTATCCATGCTCTCCATGACCGGCATGGTCATCGCCATTGACGCTTACGGCCCCATCACTGACAACGCCGGCGGCATCGCCGAAATGGCCGAAATGGACGAATCCGTCCGCGCCGTCACCGATCCGCTGGACGCCGTGGGCAATACCACCAAGGCCGTTACCAAGGGCTATGCCATTGGTTCCGCCGGCCTGGCCGCTCTGGTTCTGTTTGCCTGCTATGTGCAGGAATTCGTGCTGCACGGCGGCAGCGCCGACATCAAATTTGATTTGGGTGATGTGAACGTCATCATCGGCCTGTTCATCGGCGGTCTGCTGCCCTATCTGTTCGGCGCCATCGCCATGCAGGCCGTGGGCAACGCCGGCGGTGCTGTCGTGGACGAAGTCCGCCGCCAGTTCCGTGAAATTCCGGGCATCATGGAAGGCACCGCCAAACCGGATTACGCCGCGTGCGTGGATATCGTGACCCGTTTCGCCCTGAGCGAAATGATGATCCCGGCCCTGCTGCCGGTTGCCGCTCCGCTGCTGGTCGGCTTCTTCCTGGGCAAGATCGCTCTCGGCGGCCTGCTCATCGGCTCCATCATCACCGGTCTGTTCGTGGCCATTTCCATGACCACCGGCGGCGCCGCCTGGGATAACGCCAAGAAATACATTGAAGACGATCATCTGGGCGGAAAGGGTTCCGATGCTCACAAAGCCGCCGTTACTGGCGACACCGTGGGCGACCCGTACAAAGATACGGCCGGCCCGGCCATCAACCCGATGATCAAGATCCTGAACGTTGTGGCCCTGCTGATGGTTCCGTTCCTGATGTAGTACCGCATGCCGCCTTTTTGTTCCCCGGCAGGGAACTGGCGGCGGGTTCAAAAAGGGGACGACGCCTTGCGTCGTCCCCTTTTTTGTTTGCCTGAAAAAGGCGAATATGGTAAATTACATCATTCCAGCCCTGTATTCCCGCATGGTTCAATGCACCATCCCTCGAGATTGATTTTTCGATATTGAGCCGGCAGCCACCAGGTCTTGCCATGACAAGGGCCGCGCAAGGCCCCGGGAATCAAGCGGGGATTCTTATCATTATCGTTGTCCGCCCCAATTTCGGCGGCGGAAACAGCTACTTGCAGGAAAAAGGAACAGGACCGGATGGCAACGAATTGCACGCGTGAGTTTCAGGTAGGGGATCTGGCTGTTTACCCCGCCCATGGCGTCGGACGAATTGAATCCATTGAAAGCAAACTGATCGGTGGACAACGCCAGGATTTTTACATCATGAAAGTCCTAGAAAACGAAATGGTGATCATGATCCCCACCGCCAATGTGCAGTCCGTGGGTTTACGTGATGTGATCAGCGAGAAGGAAATTCCGGAAATCTACCGGGTCATGAGCCGGAAAAAGGACGGAGCGGTGGATAACCAGACCTGGAACCGCCGATACCGGGAATATATGGACAAAATCAAAACCGGCTCCCTGTATGAAGTGGCGGAAGTCTTCCGGGATCTGTTCCTGTTGAAAATGTCCAAGGATCTGTCCTTCGGAGAACGCAAGCTCTATGATACGGCCCAGGTGCTGCTGGTGAAAGAACTGTCCACCGCCCAGAATACGGATGAACAGACCATCCTCTCCGAGATTGAATCTCTCTTTGCCGCCTGATCTCTCCCGCCGTCGATGACTACCGCCCAACCGGAACCGGCGTTCGTGTTTTGCGCCGTTCCCGAAGATGCCGGCTGCCGGCTGGACGCCTTTCTGACCCGCCGTATTCCGTCTGTTTCCCGTTCCCGCCTTGCGGACATGATCCGCCGGGGCCTGATTACCGTGGACCGCCGGAACAGAAAACCCGGCTACCGCATCCGGCCGGGAGAACGGATCACCGGATACGTCTTGCCCCCCCTTCCCATCTCCTGCAAGCCAGAACCGATTCCCCTTGATATCCTGTATGAAGACGCGGAACTGGCGGTCATCTGTAAACCTGCAGGCATGGTGGTGCATCCGGCGCCCGGCCATGAGTCCGGCACGCTGGTGAATGCCCTGCTCTACCATATGCCGGATATTGGAAATATTGGCGGAGAGTTACGACCGGGTATCGTCCACCGCCTTGACAAGGACACCAGCGGCCTGCTGCTGGTGGCCAAAACAGACGCGTCCCTGGCATCCCTGGCCGATCAGTTTCGTCTGCGGACCGTAAAAAAACAGTATGCCGCCCTGGTCCATGGGATTCCGGCAGCCGGCCGGGGCGAAATTGATCTTCCCGTGGGACGCCATGGGACAGACCGGAAACGGATGACAATTCATGCGCCGAATGCCCGTTCCGCCCTCACCCGCTGGCGGATTATCCGGCGGTTTCATTCTTGCGCCCTTCTGGAGATCGACCTGCTCACCGGCCGTACCCATCAGATCCGGGTACATTGCAAGGCCATCGGTCATCCCGTGGTCGGAGATCAGACATACGGGAAAAATCCGCGTCCGCATCTTCAGGGAACAAATGATGTCCATGGAAAAATTCGCGCCGGGGAACGCCGTATCCTTAAGACAGCTCAACGGCAGCTGCTTCACGCCGCCCGTCTCCGTTTCACACATCCGAATACCGGCGCGACAGTAGAAATTTCCGCTCCGCTCCCCGCTGATTTCCAGAATATTTTCGACCAGCTGTCCTCTCCGCCCCGGGAGGATGCAGCGGAAATCTTTGCCTGACGGCGCCGGAACCAGACGGCGGGCATACCAGTTGACGCCGCCCCTTGCGCCAGTGTATATCAGGTGGAAATTCAGGAGGAAAACAAATCCGCATGAGAGAATCACAGCAACCCGCCGCCGGCGATACCGATGCACGGATCGACCGGATCGTATCCGAGTTCGAGACCACCGAGGCTTCCTCCCGCGAACGGGCGCGGTCCGGGACATCCCTGCCTGTAAAACCGCGCGAATACCGCCCCCCCGCCACCGCCTACTACAAGACAAAAGAGGTCCGCTCCGATTCCTTCAGCGCCCGGCATCTCCAGAATGTCGTGGATGAAATCAAGGTCATTGAGGACGGCATTAAAAATATTATTGCATCGCGCACCAATAAAATCGTGGAAGAAAAGGTTCCGGTGCAAAAAGAACGTCCCGTCCGGTACAATCTTCTGGAAAAAACACTTGTCACCGTTGGTCTCAAGGAACAGGAAATGGAGACCTATACGGATTATGAAATCGTGCGGAAAGAAGTGGACCGGAAACCGGACGAAGTCATGGTGACCGAATTCCGGGGCATGATCGAAAAATATATCAACAGCCTCAAGGGACTGAACGAGGGCCTGCGCCATACCGTGGATGAAGTGGACGGCATTGTCCGCAACCTGACCGAGGTCAATGATGCGTTCACAGATCAGATTCATGGAGACCGCCGGGCCTATAACCAGCAGGTGACCCAGTCCAGGGCACTGGAAACCCAGCTGGCCGAACTGATTCCCATTCACGAGGCCATGTCCCCTCTGGATGACCGCTATGCCGAAGTGGAAAAAGTGCGGGATCATATCGAAATGGCCCTGCGGGAAAGCCAGGGCCAGGAACTCAAGCTGAAAACCAATATTGATATGGGCGTCAAATATCAGACCGCCCTGAAAAGTTACCGCAAGCTGATCAATGATTTCAAGGAGCGGGGCGATCTGCATGTGAACATGGTGGATAAATTCTCCGCCGGGGCCGAGCATATGAAGGTGGCCGTGGAAAATGTTTCCCATATCTGTTCCGGGGTGGCCCGCGTCACCCAGTCCATGGTCATGATCGTGGAAAGCATTGAGGATGGTAATAAAGTATTGGGCCGGTATGCTTCTCTGGTGAATGACCAGATGAATTCCGGCCCCCAGTGGGAAATGGAATATTCCGCCCTCCAGGAGGCGGAAGACACCTATCGGCAGAACGATCAACGCCGCCTGAAGCAGATCCGGGAACACCGGGCCGAGATCGAACGGCTGATCCGGAATGCCCCGGAACGCCAGCTGGCCGGCCCCGATGCCGCCCGGAATCCAGATGAACCGGAGGCCGGCGCCGCCGCCGGCTGAGGATGCTGAAAATGATCATGGAATATACCCTGTCTGACGCCGCCGCCGCTGTATCGTCCCTGCCCCTGCCGGATGCCCGCGCCCGCGTTGACGCCGCCCTGGAGGCATGCGCGATTGCCGATGACCGCCTGAACGAAAGCGGCCATCCGGACGAAACCGCGGAAGCCAGGCGAATGGACACCCTGTCCGCAGCCGAAACCGTCCTGAAAGAATTGCGCACCGCGGCGCAAGGGGCCTTGCAGATGATGATCGGCATTTCCGTTCCCCCGGACACGGATCGTGATCTTTTCCGTCTGATCAAATGCCAGCAACAGGAACTGCTGTGCGCCATTGCGGATGGGGCGGAGCTCCTGACCGATCATTTCCGCCGGTTGCGGCGGCTGCATCGTGTACTGGCGGCACACGGTCCCCGGGTCCATTTTTCCCTCACCTACCAGGATATCATGCGCGAACGCCTCCGGCAGCGTCCCACGGCCCGCCTGCGCGTTCACGGCCCTGGCGAGCCGGTGGCCCTGCTCAACGCCGCCATCGCCGGCATGCAGGCATATGAAGATGAATGCGTGGCAAAACTGTGCCGCGCCGTGTCGCCGGACGGACCGGATGAACCGGACGGACTCCATTTTTCCTGCCTCCAGTTAACGAAGACGGTATACCGCATCGCCAGGGAACACCGGGACCGCATCATGGCGCTGCAAGAGGAACTGCGGGCCGGAAGCGAGATTCTTTCCGCCTTGCCCCAAGGCCGCCAAATGGACCGGGAAGAATACACGCCCCTTCTGGAACGCCATGACCGGCGGGTCCGGGAATTTCAGCTTTCCGTGGAGCGCTGCCGGGCGGATTTCTTTCAGCGGACGGCGGTATAGGCCCCATCTTCCGTACTCATAATAAGTCGCCTCTTCCCAGACTTTCGGCAGACTGCGACGCGGCGAACAGTTCCCCGGCCTCAGCCCAAATTCCGTCGCACGCGAACCGGCATTCCCTTGCTTGCCGCTACGCCCCCTCCTTCCCTTTTCCGCCGATTCGCCTGGCGTTGTGTACGCTGTTGACTTTATCTTGCGGCTGTATTACATGATGCAATACAGAAAGGAGGTAGATTATGATTACACTAAGACTTGACCCGGTACTAGAACAACAACTAAACACAACAGCACAAAGCCTTGGTCTTACCCGTTCTGAATTCATCAGAAAGAGTATCGTTAACTATATCAGTGTTCAGAAAACTCAGAGTGCATGGGAGATAGGGAAGAACTTGTTTGGCAAGTATTCAAGTGGAAGGTGTAATCTATCAGCCGGCAGAAAAGAAATTTTAAAAGATAAAATTAGAGCTAAGAGGGAACTTGAAACGAATTTTGATTGATAGTGGGCCTTTAATAGCCTTATTTGATTCTTCTGATAAATATCATCAAAAAACTATTGAATTTATCAAAAATAACAAATATTTGCTTTTCACTACTATTGCATCCATTACGGAAGTTCTGCATCTTCTTGACTTTAACCGGAACGCACAAATAGACTTTATAGAATGGATTGCTCAAGGTGGCGTTCATATCTCAAATATTCAACAATCAGATTTTTTAAGAATCAAAGAATTAACATCGAAGTATCAAGACCTGCCAATGGACTTTTCAGAGTCATGTCTTGTTCTGCTTGCTGAAAAAACGGGAATAGATGTTATTGCAACGGTTGATCGTGATTTGACCATTTATCGAATAAAAGAAAAGCAAGCATTCAAAACTATTCTGCTATAAATCCACATAGGGACAGGGAGCAGCCTCGCGGCTCTCCCCTCCCACACCACCCGGCATACGGAATCGGATCGCAGGGGGCTTCCGCTTTGCTTCAGCCCAGTGCGGAATTGAGGAAAAAACGGAAATTGTCCGGATGCTGGAAAACGCCCCCCCCCTCCATTTCAATCGTTTTCTGAGTAAAGTCAGAGCAGATGAACTGACTTTGGAAGAAATTACCGCAGAAGTGGAAATAGTCAGGGGAAAAAGATACGTTTATTGACATGCCATGACCATCCCCCTTTCTCCCGCCCAGCTTTCCGCCCGTCTGGATGATATCATCCGGTCCGAGCTGACCTATCGGCTTTCCGCGCCTACGGCGTCCCCCCGCCTGGATGACCTGATCACCGAACTGGAATCCCATAACCGGGAAGTGGTACGCCGCCATCAGGACGGCAGCCTCGGGGATGCCCTGCCGTCCCTGTTTTCCACGGCCCTGGCCCTGCAGCCGGGCGGACGTCTGCATGCCCGGCGCCCGTCCGTGCAACTGGGGGGTTACGAGCGCTACCGGCAAGCGGCGGAACGTTTCGATACCCTGTTTACTTCCGGTCTCATGGCCCTTTCCGATCCGGCCCCGGCGGATGTCATGCATCGCCATCTGGCCCTGTTTCATGAAAAAAACGACCGCCTCTCCCTGATCCTCCGTCATCTGGAAGAAACCAAAATCCTGGCCCGCAAGGTCCATTCACTGGTGCCCGAATCTCCGGGCGTTCTCGCCGGTGCGGCAGCCTTTCTCAGCGAAACCGCCGCGCCCCGGGAAGACGAAATTCGCCGCATCCGCCATTCGGTGCTGGCCTTTTCCTCTGATGCTTACATGGAAAAGGCCCTTTCCCGCCTGAACAAACGGCTGTTCACCATTGAATCCAGACTCAGGGATAAAACCCGCAAGGCTGTCGGCTTTCTTGGGGATGAAGCCGGCCGCCTGTTTCAGGAATTCAAGGCCACGCCGGTGGATGCGGCCCATCTGCCGGCCCTGATGAACTGCCAGGAAGAGCTGGTCCGGCTGGCGGATTTTTTCCAGGCCGCCCGTCTTCCGGACCGGGAAAAACAAATTCGGGATATGATCGGCATGATCAAAGGCGCCGTGAATGTGATCCGTCAGGAGATGGACCGGCAAAAAACCAGGGAAGCCCATCATTATCAGCGAAAACAGGCCCATCTGGACGATCTCAGGGACCGCTTCGCCCGCATACAGGAAGATTTTTCCGCCGGCCGCTTCGACTCCGCCGGAAAACGGAAAAAACTCGGCAGGGAACTCCATCGTCTGATCAAATCCCTGAACGCCGCCGGACTGACGGAGGTCATCGCGGATATCCACGGCTTCATGGCCGCCACCGGCATTGGCCGGGAGGTGAATTCGGCATCAGGCTCCGAAACCAATTCGGACTTCGCTCCAAAACCCGGCCCGGCCGCACCGGGGGCGGATGGCGGCCAGCCCCGGCATTCCCTGGTTTCCCCTTTTTACCGGAAAGGCTTCTTTTTCCTGCTGCTGCTCAATATTCTCCTGCTCATCGCCACCGTTTTGCTCACCGGATTTGTAATCTGACCCCGCCATACCCTGTTTCCGTCCGCCGTCCTGACTTCCTCGTAAGCAGCCCAGGTTCCGCCTTCAAACACCAAGGATCTCATTCATTTCTCCATCCATTGGCGTGTAACCGGAACGCCCGGACGGAAAATGTATTTATGGAAAAGGTCTTTTCCCGCCTGAACAAACGCCTGTTCACCATCGAATCCAGACTGAAGAAATTTTGGTTCCAGACGAAAAATAAGGGAAATCCCTCCCCCACTATACGGATTCCTCTCATTGTAAAAAACAGATTCAATACCGATAGTGTCATTCAGCGGACAATCCGAATCCCGATCTGACACCCCGCCGGACACGATGATCCGGCGGCCGGACCGGCCTCGGTTCTTTCCTTCTCCCGAAAAATGGCACCCGAAAGCAACGGCCTTCGGTTTGCAGAAAGGCAGGTAACGCCATGATAATGCAAAAATCTCTTGCCCACGCCCGGTCCCCAATACTTGAAACCGCCGGCGGCGTCATATCATCCCGCCCCCCCAGCACCGTGAACCATCGTCCGGAAGACGCGGATTCCTGGCGCATTCTCATGGTGGATCTGGCACATCTGCTCAGTTCCTGTTTTCTGGATATCCGTCTGCTTGCGGGCATCCATAACCGGGATACGATGTTTTCCAACCTGACATGCAATTATGAGCGTCTCTCACGGATGCCGCAGCACAACCACAGCTTCATCACCCGTTTCCGGGGATTCAGCCGGCGGGATAAAAATGCCGCCGGTGATTATTCGCTTCAGCTGGGTGATGTTTCCGTGGACAACCACATCATCAACCAGATGCATCTGAGAGGCGGCGTGCATACGGCCCATCTGCCCGGCCGTCTGGAAAAAACATTCACCACCTTTGCCGATCTGGGAATCAATACGCTGCGGGTCTTTATTCCCCCGGCCGGGGAATCTTCCCCGCCCCTAATGGAAATGATCCAGGACTGCCTCCAGATCATCTGCCGTTTTCCGGAAGCCGTCCGTCTGCAATCGCCCATCGTGTTTGAAAAAGGCGGGCACAAACAGATGATTCCCCTGACAGTGGATGAAAATGGATATCCTGATCTGAACCTGACCCTGCTCTCCGGTGTCAACGGCCTGCAGCCGCGCTATATGCAGCAGCTGGTGCGCAAGGTGAACGCCTGGATGAACCGGCAGACGGAATCCGGCGGAAACCATTCCTTTGTCAGCGTATACGAGGCCATACTGGGGGAGAAAAACCTGCGGAAAAAACTGGTCCGCCCGCCCATTGAGGTGAACAATATCAAATGGCTGGGCATCACCGACAATAATATGGTCCTGTCGCGGAAGCAGGTTCAGATATTCAAACTGGCCTCGGAACTTTTCCGCTCCGACCCCCAGCAGGCCGCAGTTGCCATCCAGACGGTATACGGCCGGGATTACCCTCACCTCACGGCGGATCATCTGACCGAACGCATGGAAACAATTGACAATATGCTCCGGCATTCAGCCGAAACATCTGCGTCCCGAGAAATATCCGGGGAAATCGTCCACAATATGCGGAAACGCCTGGAGCAAGTGCCTGGGGACGTATTCCGCAATATGCGGCTGACCGGAAACCGGATCCAGGCCCTGTCCGGCCCTCCGGGAAAGGAGGCACCATCCGGTCCCGCAGTGACGATCCACCAGATGCTGCGCAGGGTTTTTCTGGCATTGAAAACCAAGGCGGATGCCGCCGGCCCGGATCTGGAAATGGCGGATGCCGCTTCTGACGTCCGGAACTATGAAACCCTCTCCCGGATGATCAAAGGAACCCCGGAAGAAGCCAGGGAAATCAGTGAACTTCTGGACTGTGCCCTGCCAGACGGTCAGTTCAACCGCAAGAGATTTGATGCCATGGCCCCACAGTTTTCCCGCCTCGGCGCCCGTGTGCTGCCCCTGCTATGGGAACGGGAAAAAGAACTCCCGGACCGCCGCAGCCGCGTAGCCTTTCTCATGACGATGCAAAAATGGATCGTGGACAGCGGCATTCAGAGCGATGCGGTGAAAATATTGCTGGATAAGGTGCTGACCAATCCGCAGGAAATCCGGTTTTCCGACCGCAATGCCCTGATGCTGACAGCCAATCTGATTCCCCGCCAGAACATCGCCGGGGACATGGATGTGGAAATGACAGCGGAGGCCATTCTCATGGTCTGCGATGAAGTGGATATATCATCGGGAAAACAGGCGAGACAGCTCATTGAGGAGCGCCGTGATGACCTGCAGGCCAAGCTGAACGCCCTGGTGCGGGAAATCATCAGTGCCCTGGAGGGAGAAAGTCTGTTTACGGTCCGGTTTCTGACCTTTCAGGTGCGGGAACTGTATCTGCTGCTGGGCATCATCGGCGGGGGGCCGGCCCGTGCCGTATTGCGTCATGCCATTCGCCTGTACGGCAATCCGGATTCGCCGGTTTACCGGTCCCATAATGCTCCGGAATACCACGCCGTCTATCTTCAGCTGCTCACCATCGCCGTGCGCGCCTTGACCCGTTCCGTCACAAAAGATGACCTGCCCCTGTTTTCACAGATAAAAAGCGCCAAGGGGCGCCTTCTCTCCCTGTCATCCGATCCCCGTCTCCCGAGCAAGGTGGAGCGTCTCATGCGCTTTACCGACCGGGCCCGAGAGGAAGTGAGGAGAAAAAGCCGCCCCAACGCCATTGGCGCCCTGGCCTTTTCCCCTGCGGGATGAATGGCCGCCATTTTCGGCATATATATCGAAAAATCCGGATTATACCTTTACGCTCCCCAATCGGGAGAGTATAAAAGGGGGGCTGAAGCGATCGCGAACAATAAGGATATCATTTCCCATGCCTCCTGAAACTGCAGAACAAAATGCCGGGATCCACACCGTTTCCCCGCCGCCGCAATCGCTCCTGGCGCCCCCGGATCGGGTCGAACTGCTCAAACGGATCGCCGGGGATCTGCCCGATATTTCCCTGAACGAACGCCAGATGTGTGACCTGGAGCTGCTGGCCACCGGGGCGTTCACGCCCCTTGCCGGCTTCATGATCCAGGCGGATTACGAAAGTGTTCTCCACCGCATGCGTCTGCAAAACGGCAATTTTTTCCCCCTGCCCGTCGTCCTGGACCTTCCGTCCCAGACGGCAGACCGGCTGGAAGCGGGGCAGTCGGCCGCCCTGCGTGATCCCGAGGGATTTCTTCTGGCCGTTCTGCATATTGACGATATCTGGCCAGCCGATTACGAGGCCGAGGCCGAGGCGGTATTCGGAACGGCGGACGACCGGCATCCCGGTGTCCGCCGGCTGAAAGAGGAGATCCATCCCGTGTATGCCGGGGGACGTCTGGAAGTGATCAGCCTGCCCCTTCATTTCGATTTCCAGCAATTGCGCCGCACCCCGTCAGATGTCCGGGATATCATGAAACAGCTGGAATGGAAACGGATGGCCGGTTTCCATCTGCGCACCCCTTTGCACCGGACCCTGTTCGAACTCAGCCTCAAGGCCATGCGCACGGCCGGGGCCAATCTGCTGCTCATGCCCTCGGCCGGGGTAACGCGATCCACGGATTTTGACCATTATACCCGCATCCGCTGCTATCGGGAAGCGGGCCGCCGATATCCCCCGGACACGCATCTGCTCAATCTCCTTCCCCTGGCCGGACGCCAGGCCGGAGTGCGGGAAGCCCTGCTGCACGCCGTCATCGCGCGCAATTATGGCTGCACCCACTTCATTATCGGCCATCGCCACTGTCTGCCGGATGCATTCCCCGGCGCCGGGCCGGCGGCGTCCGGTCTTCTGAAATTCTCCGATCCGGAGAATCCCGAGAACCAGGCCATGCTGGACGGGCTTTCCACCGAACTGGGGATTGAACTGATGCGGTTTCCGGAAATGGTATACCTGCCCTATGAAGATGAATTCCGCCTGCGCGATGATGTGCCCCCAAAAGTACAGACCGTTTCTTTTTCCGGCTATGATTTCTGGAACCGCATCCGCGCGGGACGCCAGATTCCGGAATGGGCCACCTTTCCCGAAGTGGTGGCCGAAATCCAGCGGACCTACCCCCCGCCCCGGCGGCAGGGCCTCACCGTTTTTTTCACCGGCCTTTCCGGCGCCGGAAAATCCACCCTGGCCAAAATTCTGTATTCCCGGTTCATGGAGCTGGGAGACCGTCCGGTGACCCTGCTGGATGGTGATATCGTGCGCCAGAACCTTTCCCGGGAACTGAATTTTTCCCGGGAACACCGGGATATCAATGTGCGCCGCATCGGATTCGTGGCGGCGGAGATCACCAAAAACCGGGGCGTGGCCATCTGTGCGCCCATCGCGCCTTATGAGCGCACCCGCCGGGAAATCCGGGATCTGGTGGAAACCCATGGCGGTTTTATTGAGGTCCATGTGTCCACTCCCCTGGAAATCTGTGAGGGGCGGGACCGCAAGGGCATGTACGCAAAAGCCCGGGCCGGACTGATCAAGGGCTTTACCGGCGTTGATGATCCTTACGAACCCCCGGATACGCCGGAAATCCGGCTCAATACGGCCGAACTGTCGCCCAACGAGGCGGTCAAGCAGGTCATGCTGGTTTTAAACGAAAAAGGCTATATCTGATTCGTTAACCGCCTGACAAAAACAAGTCTGATTATCCCGGATTTTGGGGAGGGCTTCGATACCCTCCCAAAGAAGCCGGACAGACTGTTCGATTCGATACCAATACATGGGGTCTTTACCGCTATATTCAGAGGCCTCCTTTGGCGGGGATGCGCCTCTAACTATATGGAATTATCCATCAAAAATCTATATAAATATAATTTAATAATATCAATATGTTGTGTTTTAACCAGGATCCTTCCACAATGATTTGAGCTGCTCCCTGTCACGCTCCCCAAAATCCGTTATAATCAGCGAAATCCAAGTTCAGGGGGAAAAACAGAAATTTTTTCTTGACAACCAAAACATTTTTTTGTTCAATATTCTCGGATAGTTCCATCCAGAGTGAAAAGAGCGTATCAAGATTTCTGCGCC
>PDWI01000308.1_pt1 | contig 79004 bp, 62 predicted proteins | sample 1430891 | NCBI WGS metagenome assembly PDWI01 (sample SAMN01162508, study PRJNA174530) | Oral metagenome, whole genome shotgun sequencing project. | biome: Marine environment; feature: Marine mammal; material: Swab sample of the gingival sulcus; isolation source: swab sample of gingival sulcus... | reverse complement strand
AGGGGTATGCGTAATATATTTGCGCACAACTATGGCGCAATAGACACAAGAATAATCTGGCACACTATAAATGATGATATACCACTGTTAAGCAAAAATCGTCAAAAGTGGTTATATGAGAAACGTTGATATGTTATTAAGTATTAATCGACGATTGAAACGCGCCTTGTGCTGAAATTACTTTGCTTTATCGTTTCGTTAGAACAACCTGTATAAGCGCAGGACGTCTACACGAAAGACAAAGCGCTGTTGTGCATTGGCGTCTCTGACAATCGCAAACGCCTATAGATTTGTTGTGAAGAAAGGAGGCAAAAAGTGTATGCTGCTAGGGTAAAAGTTAATTCAGATATTTACCACTGGGTAAAAAATCAAGTTAACATAGAAATGTTAAAACTTTGCATGAAAGAAAACTTTGAAAAATGGCTCGCAGGAGAAAAAGATCCTACTTTTAAACAAATACAAGACTTCAGCAAAGCAACACATATTCCATTGGGATATTTCTTTTTGGATGAGCCTCCTGTGGAAAAAAATGAATTGATAGAATTTCGCACAATCGATAGTTTAGAATTAGAAAAACCAAGCAGGAATTTGATTGACACAATTCATGAAATGGAGAATATTCAAGAATGGATGAAAGACTATCTTATTAAAAATTCTAGTGATACAGTTGATTTTATAGCGTCAGCAGATTTGTCTGATGATATTAGAAAAACAGTTAATAGTATAAGAAAAAAGCTTTTTTTACAAATAGATTGGTATAAAGATAGTAAAAATTCTGATGAATCTTTTAAGATAATTAGAAAAAAACTTGAAGATGTTGGCGTTATTGTAATGATGAATGGTGTAGTAGGCGCTAATACTAAAAGAAAATTAAATATTAATGAGTTCAGAGCGTTTACACTAATAGATGAATATGCTCCACTAATTTTTATTAATGCGATTGATTCTAATAATGGAAGGTTGTTTTCTTTATTGCATGAACTGGCGCATATTTGGTATGGTCAAAATTCATTATTTAATGATAAATATGGCGTTAATAATTCAAAAAAAATTGAAGCTAATTGTAATGCTATCGCAGCAGAAATTATTGTGCCAAATGATATTTTTGTTAACCGTTGGAATAAAAATCAATTTGAAACCATCTCAGATAGCATAAAAAGAATTTCAAGAGAATTTCATTGTAGTATGATAGTAGTTGCTAGACGTGCGCTAGATAATCAATTTATTAATAAAAATGATTATCAAAAAATAGTAGAAATTACTAAAAAAATGTATAGCGAAAACAAAAAAAGGGGGTCCGGAGGAAATTACTATAATACTGCACTGAGTCGCTTAGATCGTAGAGTTTTATTTGCTTTAAATAGCAGTGTTTATGAAGGTAAAACAGCATTTACAGATGCTTATCGTCTGACAAATACTAATAGGAGAACATTTGACACCTTGATTGAGCGAGCAGGGATTAAATGATGAGAAGAACTAATAGAACTTTTTTAATTGACACAAATTCTATTTTAACGCCTTATAAAACTTATTATCCTTTCGATTTTGCTGAAAAATTTTGGACACAATTACAAGAAAAAATTGAAAATGGTAACATAGTCATTATGGATATTGTTCGTGATGAGCTAAGAAAAGGTAACGACGAATTAACTGATTGGATTAATGGATTTGATAGAGATTTAATTTTATTTCGAAATAATCAATCTATATTATCTGAATATGGTAATGTAATTAACTATATAAATCAAGAAAGTTGTTATAGTGAAAAAGCACTAATGTCATGGTCAGATGCCTCAATTGCAGATGCATGGTTAATAGCAGCAAGCGTAGTTTATGGATATACTATAGTAACTTTTGAAAAACCAAATGGAAATCTTAATAGCATTAATCCTTCGAAGAACGCAAAAATTCCGGATGTGGCACAAAGGTTCAATGTAGAGTGTTGTGATATTTTTTATATGATGCGCGAATTAAAGATTATATTATAGAGCATATATTTTTAATAAGAGAATATTAGAATCATACGATTTTGGCTTTCCGAGACAACGGTTGGCGAATTACAGCCCAACATTTAGCCGTCGGTTGGTAGTAGTTATTTGACAAACAGAAAGGCAAGACACAATGCTTTAAAGTTCTGAATAATTAAAAGTGTATTCCGTAACCAAAACATTTCCTAGTTGTTAAATACATGACTTAACATCGTAAAAGCGAAGAGCAGTAGTTAGTATAATACCTTCCAACATAGTCGAAGGTAAGGCGCGTGGTTCAGACAGAGAGTATAGACGATTTTTGTTAATAGCACGCGGGTCTTTAGAAGAGTTAAAATACCAAGTTGTATTATCTAAAGATTTAGGTTATATTGATATAGAAACATACGAAAAATTAAGAGAGCTAATGGATACAGTAGGTGGGTTACTAGGCGGATTGATAAAAAGCATTAAGTAAAAAAAGATTAACTGGATTTTAGTGCTTTTTAGCATTTGAATTTAGAGGTAAACATGAGCAAAAAAAACCGTGTAAAAAAATCAAAAAATAAATACAGTGCATCAACAGGCATTAGCGAAAGTGCAACTAGAACATTTTTTATTCGTGCCATTGCCGTCTGGTTGTTTGTGCTACCACTAATCGTTCACATCAAAGAAGTGGGCGTGCCGGTGCAAATGCAAGATTTGTATTTAACAGAAAAAGCCTACGATTTCTTTGCCTATTATAAAGCCGTTTGGCTGTGGGGAGGTGCCATTATTTTCTTTATAAGTGCACTGGCCTTTAGGTTTGTATATAAAATAAGCTTTAAACCCACCAAGCAAGTGTGGGCGCTGATTGCCTTTGCAGTAGCCGTTATATTATCATTTATATTTTCAGAATACAAAAACGTAGCTTGGTTCGGTTATTTAGATCGCTACGAAGGCACGCTAAGCTGGCTAAGTTATTGTATGGCAGCCTATGCCGTGCACAGCTTTGCCAACAGTAAAGAACACAATACAACACTTATCAAAGGCATTGTACTATCGGCCGGCGTCGTCGGCATAATCGGCGCATTTCAGTTTTTTAAGCTAGACTTTTTCAAAACCGAATTTGCTAAAATGCTAATGCTTGGTAAATTATATTCACAAATGGGTAGCCAGCTTAATTTTACCTTTGAAGCGGGAAGAACCTATACAACGCTTTATAACCCTAACTACGTTGGCAGCTTTGTAACAGTTACCATGCCGCTAGTATTTTATATGATAAAAGAATCAAACAACAATATCTGGCGTGTTTTTTATGGTGTAATAGGCGTAGCACTTATTATATCGTTAATTGGTTCAAAGTCAACAGCAGGCTTAGTGGCAGTGATTATAATGGCAGTTATATATTCTGTAATATTGGCAATAAAAATTAAAGCAAGTAAAATAGTGAAAATTGCCGTACTAATTGCGTTGGTAGTTGTTATCATAGTCGGAATATCTTTGCCATATACGCAGATACAGATTAACAAAATAAAAAAAGTTTTTTTGGAAGAGCCTAATCTCAATCACTTTGAAAGTGTAGTAGTCAACGGGAAAGACGTTACCATTGCGACCGATACCAACCAGTCATTTACGATATCACCAAAAGGAGATGTCATAGAGGTTAAGGATCAATATGGCAATATATTGCCTGCTACGAAGCGCGAAAAGGATTATTTAATTCTTTTGCCAGATCTTCCAAAGAATAGTAATATTAGATTAATGTATGATACTAGATATGTAGAGTTTTTTTATTTTTATAATGAGGATAAATATAATCTTATACGCTTTGATTACTTTCCGCAACTTGGTGAATTTTCAATACTAAAGAGGCCAGTTAGTAGGAATGATGATGTTAAGGTTATGAATATTTTTAAAAATGAATGGGCACTATCAAATAGAGGTTATATTTGGAATCGCTCAATTCCATTTTTTTTAAAAAAACCTGTACTTGGATATGGTGCAGATAGTTTTGCTATAGTTTATCCACAAGTGGATTTGCTAAACAAGCGACGAGTCATGAACGATCATCGAATTATTGTAGATAAAATACATAGTGCTCACTTGCAATTATTGATGAACTTTGGTTTCTTTGGTGTGTTGTTATTTTTGAGCGTTGTGATTCTTGGCTTTTTTAAGGTGGAGAGAGCAATAAAATTTGCAAATCTAGGTTATTTAGTTGTTGCATTTATTAATGATTCAATAACCAGCGTTACAATTATTATATTTGTAGTCTGCTTTATATTTTTTGACAATGTAAAACTGAATAATAATGTGGCAAAGGTTTGAATATGAAGTGTTAGTTTTAGGTTTTAGCTCAGAGGTGTGTGAATGGCAAAAAGATATAAGATAGGAGCAGCGATCTTAGTTGTTATTGCGGCGATAAAAATATGAATAGTAACATTTTATTAAACTGTTTAAATTAGACAATTAAGGTACTAAGAACGAACAATAATACGGTGTTAAAAACCAAAAAGATATTTAAGAAAAGGTAAGTAAAATGACTGAATTTAAGTGTATTCCATTTTCACCACCAGATATTTCAGGTGAAGAGATTAACGAAGTAGTCGATACTTTAAAATCTGGTTGGATTACAACGGGGCCAAAGACAAAATTATTTGAAAAGAAAATAGCGCAATATTGCAATACTTCAAAAGCCGTTGCACTCAATTCTGCAACGGCCGCTATGGAAATGACTTTAAGACTCCTTGGGATTGGGGGTGGAGATGAGGTAATTACTTGTGCGTACACCTATACTGCATCTGCAAGTGTTATTACCCATGTTGGTGCAAAAGTTGTTCTGGTAGATTCTGGTAAAGACTCTTATCATATTGATTATGACGCAATTGCTGCTGCAATTACAGAGAAAACGAAAGCGATTATACCAGTAGATATAGCGGGAGTAATGTGTGATTACGATAAAATATTTGAAGCTATAGAAAAAAAGAAAGAACTATTTAACCCTAAAAATGACATTCAAAAGGCATTTGATAGAGTGATAGTTTTAGCAGATGCCGCTCATTCAATAGGTGCTACTTACAAGGATAAGGTAAGTGGTGAAGTTGCCGACTTCACATCGTTTTCTTTTCATGCCGTCAAGAATTTAACTACGGCCGAAGGAGGCATGGTTACTTGGAGAGATATTGATGGCTTTGATAATGAAGAAATATATAATCGGTATATGCTTCTTTCACTTCATGGGCAATCTAAGGACGCCCTTGCTAAAACCAAACTTGGTGCCTGGGAATATGATATTGTTGCACCAAATTATAAATGTAATATGACTGATATTATGGCATCGCTTGGCCTTGCACAGTTTAGAAGATACTCGAAAATTTTAAATAGAAGAAAAGAGATTATTGAAAAATACAATTTTTTATTGAGACAGTTAAATGTAACGCCTATGAAACACTATAATGATACCTATCAATCTAGTGGGCATCTTTATTTACTTAGACTTAATGATAAAAAGGAAAAATTTAGAAATGATGTGATTACAAAGCTGGCTGAGAAAGGTGTTTCAAGTAATGTACATTATAAGCCGCTTCCAATGCATTCGGCCTATAAGAATTTGGGGTTTTCGATATTTGATTACCCAAATGCTTTTAAAATGTATGAAAATGAAATTACATTGCCACTTCACACTTTATTGACGGATGAAGATATTGAGTATGTGGTTGATAAATTAAAAGAATCAATAGCAGAGCTCGAATAATGGAGGCGCAGGTTTGTACCGTAGTTTTATAAAAAGGGCATTAGATTTAATACTAGCACTTTTAGCATTTCCGCTTTGGATAATTATTTTGCTTATTGTCGGCCCTATTATTTACTTTCAAGATAAAGGTTCAGTTTTCTACAATGCGCCTCGATTAGGTAAAGATGGCAAAATATTTAAAATGTATAAATTTAGATCTATGAAAATGAATGCACCTGATTTGCGCAATGAAGATGGCTCTACTTTTAATGCGGAAGATGATCCAAGGCTTACAAAAATAGGTAAATTCATTAGAAAGACAAGTATAGACGAAACGCCACAGCTTATCAATGTGATTAAAGGTGAGATGAGTATTATAGGGCCAAGGCCCGATTTACCAGAACATATGGCACTATACAAGGGAAATGAAGCTAGAAAACTTGAAATAAGACCAGGTGTTACTGGTTATAATCAAGCTTATTTTAGAAACACAATTCCATGGAAAGAAAGAATTAAGAATGATATTTACTATATTGATCATTTGACGCTGTGGATGGATATTAAAGTGTTTTTTAAGACGGTAGTATCGGTTTTAAAAAGAAAAGATGTTTTTGTTGTTAAAGAGAGTAAAGATAAAGTTACCAATAAAAAATAAAAGGGCTGATTGTATGAAATATGTAATATTTTTAGGAAGTAAATTAGGCTATGAAGCAGTAAAAGTTTTAACTGAGCTAAATTGTCATATAGAGCATGCTTTTATACAGAAGGAACATGAGCACGAACATATAAAATACTATGAAAAGTGTAAAGAACATTGTGAAATTCATAAAATATCTTTTAGTATAAATGCTGGAAATAGAGAGATTCAAAACGTAATAGATGAGATTGATGCGTATGACTATATCATAAGTTTTGGATATAGAAGAATGATTAGTGAACTGGCAATAAAAAGAGCTTCAGTTGCAGCACTTGGAACTCATTTTTCCCCTTTGCCAAGATATAGAGGATTTGCACCTTTAAATTGGCTTATAATTAATGATGAAAAAGAAACATCAGTAAATCTCTTTTATCTTGATAATGAGGTAGATAGCGGTGATATTATTGCTAGTAAAACAGTAAAAATAGATTATTGTGATGATATAAACTCTTTATATAAAAAATGCATAGCTGCATTCATAGAAATGATGAGGGAGATAATACCGCTTATTGAAAGCAATAGTTTTCAATCTAGTAAACAGGATGAGTCTAAAGCTACTTACACATGCGCAAGAAGTCCAGAGGATGGACTTCTTGACTGGAATTGGGATTCAAGAAAAATTTATAATTTTGTACGTGCATTAACGTATCCTTTTCCTGGAGCCTTTACATTTTTTAACGAAAAAAAGATGATTGTTTGGTCTTGCGAAGAATACGAAATTCCGAAATATGAAGGAATTATTCCTGGTAAGGTTATAAAGATTATCAAAGATGGAGGTGTAGTAGTTCTTTGCGGGAAAGGCGCGGTAATGATTAAAAAGGTTTCTATGAATGACTCAGACAATTTAATCGAGAACGCTGAAAGAATAATAAAAAGTGTTAGAATGACACTTGGTAAGAATGGGTGCAAAAATGATTGGAAATAAGAAAATTTTGTTGTGTTCGGTTTTTGCAGAAGCTTTATATAAGTCTAGATATGAGTTGATTATGAACTTTGTAGAGCGTGGGTTTGAAGTGATTTTAGCTGCTCCTGAGAAAGATGATTTTACAAAGCAAATATTCCCTAAACTAAAAGTGACTTACATCCAAATTAATTTAGATAGGACTGGACTCAATCCAATCAAAGATATTAAAACGATACGTCAACTTAGTATGATTATAAGTAATGAAAAACCAAGTATTACTTATGCATTTGGTGGAGCAAAAGCTGCAATTTATTGCTCTTTGGCTGCTTCTAGAAACCATATAGATAATAATTATTGCATGATTAATGGTTTAGGTTCAATTTATAGAGGACAGGGAATTAAAAATAAAATTATTGAAATAGTGATGACTCAGTTGTTTAAGCTTTCTTTGAAAAAGACCAATGGGGTTTTATTTCAAAATAATGACGATTTACAAGTCTTTATTAGTAAAGGTATTGTTAATAAATCTAAGACTAAAATTGTTAATGGGTCAGGTGTTAACATATCTAAATTCCCATTTAGTGTAGCTAATATCAAACAGATTAAGTTTCTTTTTGTTGGAAGGCTTTTGAGAGATAAGGGGATTTATGAATTTGTAGAGGCATCCAGAGTAATTAGGAATCAATATGATTATGTTGAGTTTTGGGTATTAGGTGGATTTGATACTAATCCAACTTCAGTTTCTAGAAACGAAATGAGAGAGTGGGTTGAAAGAGGAATTATAAAATATTTTGGCAGAAAAAATAATATATATGATTACTATAAGAATTCCAGTGTATTTGTTCTTCCTTCTTATCACGAAGGTACACCCAGAACTAATTTAGAAGCAATGGCAGTGGGGAGACCCATTATTACAACAAATTCTCCAGGTTGCAAAGAAACTGTTATAGATGGCAAAAATGGCTTTGTTGTGCCTGTTAAGGATGTTGAATCATTAGTAGTAAAGATGAAGTTTTTTATAGAGAATCCACATATGATTAAAATAATGGGAGCAGAATCTAATAAAATAGCTATTGATAAATACGATGTTTATAAAGTAAATGAGTCTATAGTTAGATTTGTTTTAAAAGATTGCAAATAAAATCAAGAGGAGAAATTGAAATGAATTTATTTAAAAAAATAAAAACCAGAGAAGAGAATATTTCACTTGTAGGTCTTGGGTACGTGGGAATGCCTATTGCGGTTGCTTTTGCTAAAAAGGCTAATGTTATTGGATTTGATATCAATAAAGAAAAAGTTGAGTTATATAAAAAGGGTATCGATCCAACTAAAGAGGTTGGGGATAAGGTAATTAAGAGAACAACCGTTGAATTCACTTCAGATGAGAATAAACTGAGGGAAGCAAAATTCCATATCGTTGCGGTACCTACGCCAATAAATGCTGATCATACGCCAAATTTGAAACCTTTAAAATCTGCAAGTAGAGTAGTCGGTAGAAATCTTACAAAAGGATCAGTTGTAGTGTTCGAATCTACAGTATATCCAGGTGTAACAGAAGATATTTGTATTCCTATTTTAGAAAATGAATCGGGGCTAATGTGTGGTATAGATTTTAAAGTGGGGTATTCTCCAGAAAGAATTAATCCAGGCGATAAGGTAAATAGATTAGAAACTATTGTGAAAGTTGTATCAGGTATGGATGAAGAGTCGCTTGATATTATTGCTAGTGTTTATGGGCTTGTTGTTGAGGCAGGTGTATATAAAGCTGAGTCGATTAAAGTAGCAGAAGCAGCTAAAGTCATCGAAAATAGTCAGCGAGATATTAATATCGCATTTATGAATGAACTATCAATTATTTTTAATAAGATGGGGATTGACACTAAAGCGGTTTTAAAAGCTGCTGGAACGAAGTGGAACTTTTTAAACTTTTCCCCAGGTCTTGTAGGAGGTCATTGTATTGGTGTAGATCCTTACTATTTGACATATAAAGCAGAACAGTTAGGTTACCATTCGCAAATTATTCTTTCTGGTCGTAGAATAAATGATGATATGGGCAAATATGTTGTAGAAAATCTTATTAAAAATCTTATTAAAGCAAATATACCGGTTAAGAGTGCAAAAATAGCAATCTTAGGTTTTACATTTAAAGAAAACTGTCCTGATATTAGAAATACAAGAGTGATAGATATTGTAGAAGAATTAAAAGAGTATGGATTAACACCAATGATTGCTGATCCGGAAGCCGATGCAGAAGAAGCAAAAAACGAATATGGGATTACCTTTGACTCGGTAGAAAACATTAAAAATATGGATGCTATTATCATAGCAGTTGGCCATAATAAGTTCTTAAAGTATACACAAAATGATTTTAAAAAAATGTTTAAAGAAGGTCCAAACGAAGCTAAAGTTCTTTTAGATGTTAAAGGACTTTTAGATGGAAAAGAGTACGATAAAGCTGGTTATAGATATTGGAGATTGTAGGGGGGAGCACCATGGGATATGAAAATATATCATTTGAAGAGGATAGTGTATTTCTTGTAACAGGTGGCGCAGGTTTTATTGGTTCTAATTTATGCGAGGTTTTACTTGAAAAAGGATATTTGGTTAGATGTTTGGATGACCTTTCTACAGGAAAGCAGCAAAATGTTGAAATGTTTTTAAATCATCCTAATTATACTTTTATAAAAGGTGATATTAAAAATCTAGAAACATGTATGAACGCTTGTAAAGGTGTTGACTATGTATTGAATCAAGCGGCTTGGGGCAGTGTCCCAAGAAGTATTGAAATGCCTTTGTTTTATTGTGCAAATAATATAGTGGGGACGTTAAACATGCTAGAAGCGGCCAGACAAAACGGAGTTAAAAAGTTTGTTTATGCTTCGTCATCATCTGTATATGGTGATGAGCCTAACCTTCCCAAAAAAGAAGGTGTTGAGGGTAATTTATTATCTCCGTATGCGGTTTCTAAAAGGAACGATGAAGAGTGGGCTAAGCAGTACACTATGCATTATGGCTTAGATACTTATGGCCTTAGATATTTTAATGTTTTTGGTAGAAGGCAAGACCCAAATGGTGCTTATGCAGCAGTTATTCCTAAATTTATTAAATTGCTTTTAGATGGAAAAACACCAACAATTAATGGTGATGGTAAACAAAGCAGAGACTTCACCTATATAGAAAATGTTATTGAAGCAAATTTAAAAGCATGTAAAGCATCATCTGAATTTGCTGGAGAAGCATTTAACATCGCATTTGGTGGAAGAGAATATTTGATAGATGTATATCATTCTTTATGCAGATTACTTGGGAGAGAGATTAGACCATTTTTTGGCTCTGACAGAAAAGGGGATATTAAGCACAGCTGTGCAGATATAAGTAAAGCAAAGAAGGAGCTTGGATATGATCCGAGTTGGAGTTTTGAAATAGGTATTGAAGCTGCCATTGATTGGTACATAAACGATTTGTCGGAGGGGAAAAATGTGCGGAATAAATGGGATGTTTAGTGTCTATAATATATTAGATATCGAAAAACGAATTAATAGAATGAATGATTTAGTAGCTCATCGCGGTCCAGATAATAAAAGCCATAGAATCATTACTAAAAAAGTAGCTTTTGGTCATAGAAGATTGTCAATTATTGATACAAGTTCAAGAGCCAATCAACCTATGACTTCAAATTCAGGACGCTGGACTATTGTTTTTAACGGAGAGATATATAATCATTTGAATTTGAAAAATAAGCTTAATTATGATTTTGTGACAACCTCAGATACTGAGGTTATACTTGCATATGTTGAGCAATACGGTTTTAGAGATTTTCTTAAGAATAGTAATGGAATGTTTGCAATTGCTTTATATGATAATATGGAAAATAGGTTATTATTAGCAAGAGATAGATTTGGAATTAAACCTTTATATTATTATATTGATTCTGATAAGCTCATTTTTTCTTCAGAAGTGAAAGGTATTTTGGGCAGTGGTTTAGTAGTGGCAGATTTTAACGAATCTGCAATAGATGAATATCTTGGATATCGCTATGTGAGGGAGCCCTATACATTTTTTAATAATATTTTTCAATTAGACTCTGGTTCTTTCATGTCGATTGATAACGAATTCAATGTAACAAATGAAAAATATTGGGATTTACCAGATGAATTTAATACTGATCATATTTATGATGAGCTAGAGTTATCTAAGCAGCTTGATATTCAAGTTACTTCTGCAATAAAAAAAAGGCTGATGGCAGATGTTCCGCTAGGAACCTATTTGAGCGGAGGTGTAGATTCAAGCTTAATATCAGCAATCACAAGTCTAAATTCGGAATCAAGAGTCAATACATATACAATTGGATTTTCTGAGTTGAATGAGTTTAAATATGCACGTTTAGTTGCAGAGAAGTATAATACAATTCATCACGAAATAAGAATTGACATAAATGATTATTTTGATACAATGAATGAAGTTATAGGTTATAAGGATGCACCATTAGGAGTGCCTAATGAAATTCCACTTGCTTTGATGTCAAAAGTGCTCAAAGAAGAAATTACTGTAGTACTTTCAGGAGAAGGAGCGGATGAATTAATGGGGGGATATGGTAGAATTTATAGATCCCCGTTTGACTATAAAAATCATATTTCTGAAGCAAAATCTTTTTATGATTTTTTTATTGAATTATATGAATACGTACCTAGAAACATCCGAGATAATTATTTAAATACTAATACAAAATTAAGAGATGAATTTGATGAAAAAGTAAAAAGGGAGTTTAGTTACAGGAGTAATGAAGAAAATGTATTTAAGTTTTTCCATAAATATCATGTGAAAGGCCTTCTAAATAGAGTGGATATCACTACAATGCTAGCAAGCGTAGAGGCAAGAGTTCCTTTTCTTGACCATGAGCTAGTGGAGTTTTCATATAAGATTATCCCTTATAATTTAAAGTTGCATTGGAAAAGTAATGAATTAAAAGAAAAATCCAAAAGACTTGTTTCAGACGATTATAGTGAGGTATACGATATACCTAAGTATTTATTGAGAAAAATTGGTTATGATTATTTGCAGGATGAAATTATTGAAAGAAAAAAAATGGGTTTTCCTGTTCCGCTTAATGATTGGTTGCATTCTCTAGAGAAGTCTGCGAAAACGATTCTAAAAGATGCGTACTGGCTTAAAAAAGATAAGATAGATAGATTATTAGAAGAAAGCAAAAAAAATGCAAGAGCTGGACAAATTATTTGGATGTTTATAAACGTTGAGTTATTTAGGAAGAAATACTTCGAGAAAAGTTGGCTGTATTAAAAATCATGAAAAAGAGGTGATAATTATGATTATTGGTTATACAACTGGGGTATTTGATTTATTTCATATTGGGCATTTACATATGTTGAAAAATGCAAAATCATTATGTGATAAACTTATTGTAGGCGTGACAACTGATGAGTTAGTGGCCTATAAAAATAAAAAATCTGTTATTCCATTTGATGAAAGGCTAGAAATTGTAAGGAATATAAAGTATGTTGATGCTGCAATTGCTCAAGAAAGCATGAATAAATATGAAGCTTGGAAGAAATTGAAATTTGATGTTATGTTTGTGGGAGACGATTGGTATAATACTGAGAAATGGAATAACTTTGAGAAACAGTTTACTGAAGTAGGGGTAAGAATTATTTATTTCCCGTATTATAAAGGGACTTCGTCTACATTAATTAATGAAACGCTTAATAGTTTGAGAAATGAGGGAGATAATGGTAAGCATAAATGAAATTATTGAAAATTCTAAAAGGTCAAATTACGAGCACAACAAAAAGACACATCCAATCGAGATGGCTTTTTCACCATATTTGACTTGGTTATTTGTTAATCTTAAAATTAAACCTAACACAATAACAGTTTCATTTTTTATAATTGGTATGATTTCGGCCTTCTTGTTTTCGTTAGATAGTTTGACGATGACACTTTTTGGATTTATTCTTTATAGGTTCCATTTGTTACTGGATGTATGTGATGGAGAAGTAGCAAGATTTACAAAGCAATATTCTGATTTTGGTAAATATGCAGATTTGTTTACGCATCAATTGGTATATCCGTCAGTATTTGCTGGAATAATTGTACACATATATAATATTGTTCAGGAGCCATTGGTTTTGGTTGCTGGTATAATACTTGTGTTAATAGTTAGCTTTAGGTTAAGTATTAATAGTATTGTTTATCGCGTCAATTATAATAAAGGGAAAAGCGCCCAGACTATTGAGGCAAAGGAATCAATGAAGATTTCTAATTTTAAGAAAATTTCCATTTTATTTTTTGCAAACATTACAGGATTCCATTTTTCGTTTTTTTTATTTTTTATCTTAAAAGCAATTGCGTTTTTTAACTTAAGTAATGTAAACTATATTTATCTGATTTGGTATTATTTACTTATGCAATTAATGTATATTATTATTAAATTATATTTTGTTTTTAAGAATAATAGAATCCCTAGAAGAGATTCACTATACTAGAAAGCGAGGAATATGGTGAAAGTACTAAGAGTTTCACTCACTTATCCTAGGGAAAGCATGCCAGGAATTGGGTTACCTTGTTTTTATCATGCAAACAACTCAGTATATGATAGTTTAATATTAACCTTGAAATTAGAAGGAATTATGCTTCCTTCAAAAAAAAATGTGCGGGTTCAAGAAATAGATGTGAACAATCCTGCACTTGGTCATATTGACAACAATTTCTTTAGCAAGTTATTGAGTTACAGCAATAAATTTTTTTGCCAACTATTGTTTTTTTTCAAATCGCTCAAATTCATTAACCAATACGCTCCCGACGTTGCACATGTTTATTCTCCAATACCTTTGGTAATTGGTATATACTGTAAACTAAAGTTTAAATCAAAGTTAGTATTAAGCCTGCATGGAACTGATGTTGAAAGGTTGGCTAGAAGCATGGTTTTGGGGAAAATGCTCGCAATACCAGATGAGGTTGTTTGTGTGAGTCAAAGCATGATAGATAGATTAAGTGAAATAAAAACTAAAAAGAAAATATCATATATTGGCAATGGGTATGAGCAAACAATATTTTACCCCAAAAACATGAAAAGAAAAAAACAATTCATAAATGTTGCAAATCTTAGATGGCAGAAAGGGCATCTAATACTTTTAGAGTCGTTTGCGATATTTTTAGAATCGCACCCAGAATATGAATTGGTTATTATTGGAGATGGGCCTGATAAAGAAAAAATTACAAATAAATCAAAGGAACTAAGAATTGATAATAGGGTGAAATTTTTAGGAATTAAAAATAGAGAATTTATTGCATCTGAGCTAAATGAGTCGATTGCTTTTGTTCTTTCATCAGTTGTTGAAGGATTCCCGAAAGTTGTTATTGAAGCAATGGGAACTGGGACACCTGTTATTTCTACAAATGTTGGTAATGTATCAATGGTTGTAGGAGAAGCGGGATTGATTGCAGAACCAAATAATCCTGTAGATTTATGCAACAAAATGAAATCATTTGTAGAGAGTAATAATTGGAAAAAGTTTAGTGAAGAAGCGTTAAATAAGGCGTCGCAATATACATGGTCAGCGGTTGTAGATAGACTAGAAAAACACTATACTATGTAGATGCTTAATTTAGGACTTTCATGAGGTGTAGTAAAGTAATTTTGAAACAGAAATATATTAAGAATAAATCAACAAGCAAATGAAATCGAAAAACGGCAAAGTATATTATTAATGTTGTCTTTGTCGTTTTAAATCATACTTTATCGACAGAAAAAGCCCATAAATAAAGCCCTTTTTGAACAGTATTATTTCATGCTTTAGGCCCATTTGTCGATGTGTGGTCTATTTGATCCAAAAGTCAACAGATACACTTATAAGATTGGTGAGAAGTTTGGCCTGATTTTTGTTTTTGTATTAGGTTTTAAGGGTGTGTTGAATATCCACTTGCAAATAAGAATAAAAAGTATATTGTTATTGATGAGTAATGATGAAGGGTTGGTAAGTTGTTAATAATTCAGGCTTAGGCAAACGTGAATTGCTAAGTGCCGATTGTTTGGAATGGATATATCTAGTTAATAAGATTGAGTAGGAACTCATTTGTTGTGTTTGACTTGTAACTTATAATAGGAGACGTTGTTATTTTATCAACAATGATTTTCGCGCCCCTTTTATTGAAAATATAAGGTTTTGATACTATGTGTAGTGGTTTGCTTTATGATACCCTTTATTATTAGGAAGTTGTAATATGAGGAGAACAAGGAATTCAAATATATTACCAATTTACAGGAGAATTGGCGCTGTTACCATAAACTCTAAATGGTTGATTATAGGTCTGTTCATCAACATAATTTCTTTGTTGATCGCGTTATTGATGAATGATCAAAATATCGCATACGCTACATTTTTAACTAACTTATTAGTAATAGGGATTGTTTTTAATGTATCAAATAGCATTTATATATTTAATTTTGGCATGTTGTTTAATGTGCTTTGGTATATATATTCTATAGGAATAATTGTACGGAATTACGTATTTTCTATGCAGTTAAATCAAATTCAATTGTATATATTGTTTTTATCAATAATCAGTTTAGTTACATTCAATTATGGTTATTTGATAAAATCAGTTGCACAGAAAGATTTAACGGATTATAGTATTAATTCGAAATCCATGAAATTATTATCTTTAGGTGTTTTTATTTTATCTGTTGTTGTAAGAGTATACGTAGTTAATAAAATTGGTATAAGTAACTATATCTTTTATTCAAGAGCCTCAAGAAGTCAAGTCTTAACAGGGATGAAATACTTAATCATGTTTTATGATCTTATCTATCTCTCAAATGTACTCCTATTAGATTCTTATTTTAGGTTTGGTAAAAAAATATTTCGAAATTTATTTATATTATCGCTGGCAATTTCCACTATAATGGCCATTATAGAGATTGATAGGAGTAATTTTTTGAAAGTAGTTTTGCCGATTTCGTTTATATTATATTATTATAAAAAAGTAAGTTTTAAAAAATTGATTTTATTAGGATTAACACTACTTTGTTTATTCATATCATGGAAAAGTTTGTTGAGTGGTATAATTTTTGGAAATCAGATTTTTTTAAACACATCATTGAGTGTTCCTGCAGAGACGTACGCTTGGACTCAAATTGCGGAAAACATTATAGAAGGGCTGAGCAAAAATGAGATTAATTATAAATATGGGTATACTTATTACAAGGCTTTTGAGAGTCTGGTTAGACCAATATTTCAAAACTATGAAGCATTATCAACTTGGTATGTTAAGAATTATCACTATGATGTATACATTAAAGGGGGAGGATTTGCTTTTTCTTCTATTGTTGAAGCTTATTTAAATTTTGGAATTTTTGGAGTAGCCATAGTATTCTTTTTGTTTGGATTTTTCGTAAAAAAAATAGAATACAGAGTACATTTATTTAATTATAGGTTATTTTACGCATTGTTGTTATCCGTTTCTTATAAGTTATTTCGTTCTGAGTTTTACAGCATATTTAAAAATTCATTTTGGATTTGGGGAGTTCCGATAATTATAATAACGTACTTTTCTAGTAAAACAAAAAAAATTAGAAATGGTTTTATATTGAATAAGCCAATGAAGGGCGGGCCCGCAGAATGAAAAAAACCATTCTAATTGTCATGATTCTATCTTTGGCAAGTAAAATTATTGGATTTATCAGAGAATTAACACTTTCATATTATTATGGAGCTTCAAATATTAGTGATGCATACCTAATATCGTTAACGATCCCAACGGTAATATTTGCATTTATCGCAACAGGAATAAAAACAGTTTTTATTCCTATATATAGCGAAATTTATAACCAAGAAGGGAAAAAAAATGCAGATTTTTTTACAAGTAAAGTGATTGTATTAACTATTTTACTTTCTACAGCAATAATAATTTTTGGAATTATTTTTATGGAACCATTAATTAATATTTTTGCTGTTGGTTTTGATTCTTATACAGTTAAATTAACATCGCAATTAACAACAATAAGTTTGCTTTCCATATGTTTTATGGGGACAGTTTATATTCTTGAAGGATATTTGCAGTTAAAAGGTAAATTTATTATTACAACTTTAATAACTTTTCCATTAAATCTATTTTTAATATTATCTATTCCATTAAGTTATTATTTTGGTGTTCGGATTTTAGGTTATGGTAGAGTCTTGGCTGTATTGTCTCAATTGTTAATATTAATACCATTTTTAAAAAACGAACAGTTTAGGATAAAGTATAAATTGAAATACAAATTATTGGATGATAACGTTAAAAGAGTTATTATGCTATCTTTGCCTATTATCCTAGGGACATCTGTAAATCAGATTAACAAAATCGTCGACAGAACAATAGCCTCAAGAATAGCAATCGGAGGCATATCTGCTCTTGTATATGCCAATAGATTGAATGGACTCATACAAGGAATTTTTGTTTTATCTATTGTAAATGTGCTTTACCCCAAAATATCTAATCTAGCTTCTAAAAATAAAATTGATGAACTTAAAAGCGTTCTTAGAAATTCTATTCTAGGGATAAATATTTTGGTCTTACCGGCCTCAGTAGGATTAATGTTTTTTTCTAAAGAAATAGTATCTTTGCTGTTTTCACGAGGAGCATTCAATTTAAGTGCTCTTGAAATGACATCAGGAGCCTTGTTTTTTTATACAATTGGTATGATTGCGATTGGGCTTAGGGATATTCTTTCAAAAGTCTTTTATTCTATAAAAGATACTAGGACCCCTGTAATAAATTCTTCATTAGGAATGATTATGAATATTATATTTAATATAATTCTGTCGACGTATTTTGGCATTAGTGGACTTGCCTTAGCAACTTCTATTTCTGCAAGTTTCACGACTTTTCTTTTATTCATGAATCTTCGAAAAAAACTAGGGCCATTGGGAATAAGGCAAATCAGTATTTCATTTTTAAAAATTTTATTTTCTTCGTTGGTTATGGGGGGGGTAGCAAAATGGAGCTTTAATTATTTGCTGGGTGCACTATCCCAGAACCTTTCGCTTCTAGTTGCAATTGGTGTTGGAGCGGTATCGTATTTTGTAATGATATATTTCATGAAAATTGAAGATGTTGACGTGTTTATCAACATTATCAAGCAAAAAATAACATTAAAGCAGAATGCTAACTAATGCAGTATTATTTAATAGGCATTTTATGAAGTAACATGCAGAGTTGTTTATTTATTTTTAATAGCAACATTACTTATAATTAATATGTCTACTATTGCTCAGTATTTTTATAATTATTAGCTTTTAAAAAAATGCTGACTTGTGTTATGATTCTTATATTAAAACGTTATAACTATTCAGTTATTACTTGCGATATCTGTCATCTCGGTCGAAATGTTAGTGTAGCGGAGAGATTGTGCTTTTGAAACCCGAGTTTTCTCGATTTTGGTTTTGCCTTTACTCGAAATGACAACTTAACTAAATGGTTATAAAATGTTTATTATTAGTGGCATTTCACATTTATTTTGAGCATAAAAAGGAGTAAGCTATGAATATTTTAGTAACAGGTGGTTTGGGCTTTATTGGCAGTCATACGGTTGTTGAATTAGTGAGCAGTGGCCATTCGGTTGTGATTGTCGACAATTTAGTTAATTCCAAAATTGAAGTATTGGACAAATTAGCTAAAATAACGGGGGCTAAGTTGCCTTTTTATCAAATTGACGCGACTGATGAGGCACAGTTAGACGCTGTTTTTTCAAATCACCAACTAGATGGTGTCATTCACTTTGCCGGTCTTAAAGCAGTGGGCGAATCGGTTGAAAAGCCGCTGGCGTATTATCAAAATAATTTACTTAGTACAATTGTTGTCAGTAAATTATGTGTTAAGCATGGTGTTTCAAAAATTGTCTTTAGTTCATCGGCAACTGTTTACGGCGATCAGCCTTCGCCACTAAAAGAAAATATGCCGCTTAAAAAGACAACGAATCCGTATGGCGAAACCAAGGCAATGAGCGAGCGCATTTTACAAGATGCAGCTGTAGCAAATGATAATTTGGCGGTTACACTGCTGCGCTATTTCAACCCGATTGGCGCCCATAAAAGTGGCTTAATTGGCGAAGACCCCAATGATATACCCAATAATTTAATGCCGTATATTACAAAGGTAGCAAGTGGCGAGCTAAAACAATTAAGTGTCTTTGGTGACGATTACGATACGCCAGACGGCACAGGTGTACGCGATTATATTCACGTTGTCGACCTAGCTAAAGGGCATGTTAAAGCGCTTGAAAAGGCATCAGCTGGTGTTGCCATTTACAACTTAGGCACTGGTCGTGGCACATCGGTTTTAGAACTCGTCAATGCTTTTATTAAAGTGAATGCCGTAGATGTACCCTATCAGATTACTGGACGACGTGCGGGCGATATTGCAACTTGTTTTGCCAATACTGAAAAGGCGGCTCGTGAATTAAATTGGAAAGCAGCGCTTACAATTGAAGACATGGTTAAAGACGCCTGGCGCTTTGTGGCGAAATAGCTAAAAAATATTATTTTGAGATGCTTAAGTCCAAAAAAAGGAAATTTATCCTTTTTTTGGGCGATAAAAATAGCAAAAAATCCACTTTTTTGACTTAAGTGGATTTTTTTGTTAGAATTTAGCTAAACGGTATAGCAATAGAGGTATTAATATGAAACGGAATATCGAAGCCAATCTATTAAAAATGTAATTGAATGACAATGGCTTACTTAATGGTTTAGCTAATATCGCTTTTTCTTTAATTAGAAATCAAGAAAATTATATATATCGTGGCGCAATTGTCGAAAACTATGTTGCGACGGCACTTGCGGCTAAACAGCATGAACTTTATTATTATAAAGATAATCAAATTGAAGTTAACTTGAAATAACAAAGTAATTATATTATAATAACAACAGACAAATTTAAAATAAATGCGTTTTTACGCATTTATTTTAAATGAGGAGGACTCATGATAGTGCCACGCCCTAGATATTTAAATCAGCTAATATCGAAAAAAAACAATGGTAGAGTAAAAATAATTACAGGTATAAGGCGTTCTGGCAAATCATATTTATTATTTGAACTATATCGCAGCTATTTAATTGATATGGGTGTATCGAAAAATCAAATAATTATGATTGCGCTTGATGACTTTCAAAATATAAAATACAGAAATCCATTTGAATTAGATAGGTATATACGATCAAAAATTGAAGATAATAAAAAACAATACTTTATTTTTATTGATGAAATACAGTTTGTTAGTGAGATCAAAAATCCCTATGTTGAAAATAATGATGCTAAAGTTACATTTGTCGATGTTGTGATTGGTCTCATGAAGATTAAAAATGCAGATGTTTATGTCACGGGCAGTAATTCGAACATGTTATCATCAGATGTTCTTACACAGTTTCGTGATCGCGGTGACGAGATAAGAGTGTATCCATTTTCTTTTGCAGAATTTTATTCATGCTATAAAGCGGATAAGAGTTTCGCCTTTGATGAATACTGCTTGTATGGCGGCATGCCTACTGTTGCTATAGCGTCAGATCACAAAGAAAAAATTAAGTACTTAAAAAATATCTTTAATAACACATATATCAAAGATATTATTGAACGCAATAAAATTTTAAAAGACACATCAGTAATTGATAACTTGTTAGATATCATCTCATCTTCAATTGGTTCGTTGTCGAATCCATTAAAAATAGCGAATACATTTTTATCAAACAGAAATATCAAAATATCACAGCATACCGTAGACAAATACATAAATTACTTTATTGAGGCCTTTTTAATAGAAAAAGCGAGAAGATATAATGTTAAGGGTAGAAAGTATATTTCGTCGCCATATAAATACTATTTTTCTGATATTGGGTTAAGAAATGCAAGATTAAATTTTAGGCAAAATGAAATTAATCATATTATGGAAAATGTTATTTATAATGAATTGAGAATGCGCGGGCTCAGTGTAGATGTTGGCGTAGTTGAGTATAATTATAAAGACGTTAAGGGCAAAAGTTCAAGAAAAAACCTTGAAATCGACTTTGTGATAAATAATGGAAGCGCGAGGTACTATATTCAATCGGCATTAAATATCGATAGCCAAACAAAAAGAGAACAAGAAATTAAATCGTTGCTAAAAACTGGTGACGCATTTAAGAAAATCGTAATTATAAAAGACAATATTGTTCCAAGGCATGATGAAAATGGGATTTTATATATGGGTGTCGAGCGATTTTTGCTTGATGAAAAAGCGATTGACTTGTAGCAAGTTTTTTTACAAAGTGTCAAATTACATCTTGACAGTCACGAACCAAGATTAAACTTTTGTTTCGGCCAAAAAGAGGCCATTAAAGACGTTTTGCTTTACGCTGCATTTTGCATATGGCGTTTTAATATATTGAATCTGGCACAACAAAAAATAGTTGATTTTGATACGTTTGGGGCGAAAAAGAGGTATAATTGTTTTAACCCAGATCATTCACATACTGGTGTGAATACTCTCGGGGTAAGTAAGATAAACTAGGAGGGCGCTTATGCACTTAATTATCAGGTATACAATTGCACTGGCAAATTTATATGGTCTTTACGATAGAACACTTTTACTCGATATTTATAATCAACAAAACAATGAAAACATGACGCAGGCAGAACTGCGCCAGCATTTTAAAGATGCTGCCTTTGCCTTAAAAAAGGCTGAAATTGTCTTAAAAGACAATGAAATCATAAGATCTGAAATTATTAGTGACGGCACTTATGAAGATTTCGTCGAATCAAAAGCTGGCAAAGATTACTATGTTCCCGAACGCGAAATTTTGCTAAATTATCAAGCTGATGATTATATTGAACCATCGCCACAATACAATGCGCTCAGATTGTTTTTAGAACGCACCGTCGCCGGTGCTTCGCCAAAAAATATTGATGAAACAACGCATAAAGTAGCTTTAATGTGCCGCGACGGCGTAGAAATTCAAGAAATCGTCGATTATCTGAACGAGATATGTACGATAACAAATCCAAAAGACGAATTTGGTGAAATGTTAAGGGTTGTCCTCAATATGTGCAATGCAACGCGTGCTTGGGAAAACAATGGTTTTATGATAAGTGAAGAGCCGGTTGCGCCATTTGTCGAACATGAATTTGACGCACTGCCACCTGAATTTGACGAAATCGATATGGCAACAACATTTAGTGTAAATCATCTATTTGTTAATGATGTCAAGCCATCTACTAAGTTAGCAGAGCAATTGGCCTGCCACACGGTTGAAAAACTGAAAGATATGGCTGGCTTAATTGGGCTAAGAGGTATTTCTGCGCTTAGAAAAGCGCAGTTAATCGACAGACTTGCAAGCGCGTTAATCGAAGAAAATGAACGCAATTTATTTACTATATTGACAGAGCGCAATACACTTGAAATGGCAGCTTTAAAAAGGGCCTTAAAGCACGATTATGTAAAAATTGATGAAGAGCTTTTGTTTTTTGAAAACATGCTATTAATTTGTGGCTATATACAGATATGCAACTATCAAGGCGATTATTACCTTGCCATATCAGATGAAATTAAGCCAGTTATAAAATCAATAATAAAGACAAAATCATTTAGACATCATTTCTATCTTAATAATGTTAAAGAACTGCTCGAAAACATTACACTTATGTATGGTGTTTTAAAACTAGATGATGCAATTAAACTAATTCAAATGATAGAGCCAAGTTTAACGGCAACTCAGACATTGCGCAGCATTGTAAAGAATGTAACCGAACTAGACCAAGGCTACGAAATAGTAGGAGAATTCATTGTTACAGGCGCACTCAAAATTTTGTTAGGCGCGCTAGATAAAGCTGCCCAAAAGCAGGCGCTTTACGAAATAGTAGCAAGGCTTACATTTTATTACGATCATATTCCTTTGGCGAAGTTAGAGCTTTATGATTACGTTAGTTTCGTCAATAATGACAGTATTGATGAAACCATTGCACTGCAAAAAATAGAAGATTTATTGCGTAGTAATGCCGATCAAACAGTTGATGAAGATGATTACGAAAAAAAACTGTATGAGATACTATTAGTTGTCAATATGCTGGCCAAACAGGCAATGCCTCTAGAATTATTATATGAAATGATACCGGATAGTGACTTGCCCCCCACTGATTATCAGTACTTTGACGAACTATACATCGAACTCGTTAAACAAGTAAAGTCTTGGCTTATAAAGGGGCATAATAAAGAAAGTTTAGGCGCGCTCGGTTATCGTTTTGAAAAATACGTACCATCGGTTGAAAGTGGCACTGTAATTAGGCGAACAAAAAAAGTAGGGCGCAACGACCCATGCCCTTGCGGTAGTGGCAAAAAATATAAAAAGTGCTGTTTAAAACTAAACTAGCGCACGGAATAGCCTGTGTATAAGTGCAAGCTTATCCTTAAGAAAACAAGTAGGTGTTAAAATGACAACACAATTTGGGCTCACTAAAACAGAATTAAGTAAAATTATTAATGTGCTCAAACAATATGTAAAAGAGATTGAGACGGCCATTATATTTGGGTCACGTGCACGAGGCGATTTTAAAAAAGTCTCAGACATAGATATTGCAATTGCTTTTAGAAATGATGGCAAGCAGTTAAACCGCATAAGAAGAGCTTTGCAGTTAGAGAACATTATTTATACAATTGATATTATAGATTATAATAAGATTAACAATATGGCGCTAAAAAACACGATAGATCATGAGGGCATTTTATTATTTTCTAGTAACGATAGAGGTGATATTTTAATGACAAAAGAAAAAATAAACCAAAAATTAACAGATTTAGAACGTGCATTTGATAAGCTAAAGCAGAGCTTATTGCGCGATGCCGAAGCCGATGACCTTGTTGTAGATGCTTCAATTAAGCGGTTTGAATTTACTTATGAATTATCTTGGAAACTGATGAAAGCGTACCTAGAGTACAATGGCAATTTAAATGGCAGTAGCCCAAGGCGTGCAATTCAAGAAGCTTTTAAAATTAGCATCGTGAAAAATGGTGATGGTTGGTTAGACATGCTCGAAGACCGTAATCGCTCATCACATACTTATGATGAGCTAACCGCCAAAGAAATATACCAAAATATAAAGCTAAATTATTCTGAACTATTTGAAGCGTTTATAAATCAAATGAAAATAGAATTAGCTAAAGAATAAATGAGATCATAAAAAAAACAGGAATTTTTGTGCAACATGTGTTATAATATCTCTGGCAAAATGCTATCAAAAAAATAAAAGGAGATTTAGACATGAAAAAACATTTTAAAGGGGCAATCGCTATTTTATTGCTTTCAACCGTCATCGTAATCTTAGCAACAGGCTGCGCGAGCAAAGTTGATTTGGCACCATTTTGTGACGTCACCTACAGTGGCTATAACACCAAGGGGAGCGCGCAACTGAATGTCAATTGGGCAGAATTCGAATCTGTTATTTTAGGTGGCAAAGAGGCAAAACAGGAAGATTTGGCCAAGATACTGGCACTGGAATCATCGATTAAGTATAAATTAGATAAAACTGAATCACTTTCAAATGGCGATAAAATCAATGTGTCAATTAGCTGGAACGAAGAAATTGCTAAAAAGTACAAATACAGCTTTTCACCCGAAAAAATGACATTTACGGTGTCCGGCTTACCAGAAGCTCAAAAAGTTGATATTTTTGAGGGTGTGGGTATAAATTTTTCTGGTGTATCGCCGCGCGCTACAGCAGAAATTACAAATGGTTCAGACCTGCCATTTGCGCAAACATCTGTGCGCTATAGTTTAGATAAGTTTAGAGACATTAAAAATGGCGATGTTATTACGATGAAAGCAGAGTTTGATCAATCGTATGCCGAAAAACAAATGCTTATCATCGAAAAAACAGACAAGCAATTTGTTGCTGAAGGCATTGATGCTTATATTACTAAATATCAAGAAATTGACGCTGAAACGCTTAAAAAAGCAACGCAACAAAGCTTAGATTTAATTGAAGCTGAATTAGCTCAGCAATATAAAGCATCGTCGCTACTTTATCCGGGTGAATATTTCTGGAGCTATGATTTCAACAAACTAGTAGTAAAAGACATCAAGTTAACAGAAAGCTATTTCTTTGTTCTCAAAGAGGGTCTAGAACCCGGTTGGAGCGATGTCGAAAATTCAATATTTTTAGTCTTTACAGTAAATTATAGCGACGAGATTAACCCTGATGGTCGCACGGTATACGTTCCGGTATACTTTAAAAACTTTATCAATCGCGCTGGCAAAATCGATGTTGTCATTACAGATGCTGTCATTGTTGATCCGAAAACAGATAATCACGACAATCTCTATCGTGATATTGTCATAGCCAACAAAGATAAGTATACTTACGAAGAAATAAAATACTAAGCAAAAAAGTTAACGCCTAAAAAAGCAAAATAGATTTATTGACAACTAAATAAAAAACACCGATGCAAGCAAGGCAAACGCGTCGGTGTTTTTGCTGCTGTTTAAAAATAAGCAAAAAAGCAAGTTATAAATTTTTACTGTAATAAGAAGTATGTGGTATAATTGATATCAAGAAAAAACTGTTTAAACAATCTTGTTGAGGAGCAAAAATGTCAAGAGATTTATTGGCTGGAGAATCTGATAAAATTGAATATAAGGTTGACATACCCAGAGGTTACTATGCACTATAAATTTTCAAAATTCGCCAAGCGAATTATTGTAATTAATTTAATATTGACGCTAATTGTGTTGGCGGTTCACGTTTACAATTTTAACCGCATCAGACAAACTAACAGCAAAATACATCAAGTGATGACTGAAAGGCAAGTCAGGCGTGAAAAGGCTATTCAGCTTTTAGAAGAACGCGGCGAAGTGCTGTTTTTAGGTGACGAAATGTTTACGCTCTTTGGCATGATTTCATCATTGGCAGTATTCTTGTTTAGCTATTTCTTTGCGCGAAATTTCAACCATTTGGCCGGTTTTGCGGCGGCGGTAAGCAGTTTACTGACCAGTTTTATAGGCGGCTTGTTACTGTTTTACTTACTGTTTTCTGGTAAAATTAGCATTACTAAAGAACAGCGCGACGCCTTGGCGAAAGAACCCAAAAACGACTTTGAATCTTGGCTTTCCAATAGAAATGGGAAGGGTCAAACTTAAATGTTTTTTATTTAACAATAAACCGTTTAATATTTATAAAAAACTGTGTTATAATAAGGCGAAAAAGTAAAGTGTGTTGTATGATCGTATCTGTAAAAGGCATAACTAAAAAATATGATAGTGTTATACTAGAGGATTTTAGCTTAGATATTGCGCAAGATGAAATCGTCTGCTTGTTGGGGCCGTCGGGCTGTGGTAAAACGACGCTACTCAATGCAATTGCGGGGCTTACTAAAGTTGATAGTGGCACCATAGAAAGGCAAACCGACAATATTGGCTATGTCTTTCAAGAAGATCGGCTGTTAGCGTGGAAAACGGTTTATGACAACATTGCCTTTGTCAATCAAAACAGTTCTTCTAAAAAAATTATGGCAATTATCGATAAAATGGGTTTAACGGGCTATCAAGCACATTATCCACACGAACTAAGTGGCGGTATGCGTCAGCGCTGTTCGATTGCACGCGCCTTTAATTACGATGCCGATTTGCTTTTAATGGACGAACCGTTTAAATCGCTCGACTATTCATTGCGCTTTAAAATGGTAAGTGCCCTAATTGATACCTGGCAAACCTATCAACACGCTATTGTCTACGTGACACACGATATCGATGAAGCACTTTTACTGGCAGACAGAATTATTATATTGGCCGGGCGACCGGCCGCGATAATTGACGCAATAAAAATAGAAAAAGCGCGTCAAAATCGGCATATTAGCGATCAAGCATTGCTTAACTTACGCCGTAGAATTATCGATTATATGATGATTTAGCTTCACAATTAATGAGGAGGTTTTTATGTTAAAGAGCAAAAAGAGCATTTCACTTGTATTAATAGCCATGCTGCTTACAATCAGCCTTTTAGGGGGTTGTGCGCCAAGTACACCAGCTGAAACAACTGCGCCGGCGACGACAATGGCTAAGACAGAAGCACCGACAACGGCTGAAGCTACAACAGCGACGACAACTGCGGAAACGACTACGCTGGCTGCCGAAACGACTGCGGCGACAGAGACAAACGAAGCTTTAAGTTTAAAATTTGCCATGCCGGCAGGCGCGCCAACAATCAGTATCATTAAAGCTATGAAAGAGCAGCCGGCAATTGCTGACGGCGTTACAGTAGAATACGAAATGGTAAAATCGCCCGATTTAATGGCGTCTAAATTGATAAAAGGTGAATTAGCCGCCGCTATTGTACCATCTAATTTAGCCATTAAACTCTATAATAAGGGCATTGATTATAAATATGCTGCAACTGGTGTTTGGGGCATTCTGTATATAGTCGGCAACGAAGAAGTAAACGGTTGGCAAGACCTAAAGGGCAAGACCATTACCATGATCGGTCGCGGCCTGACGCCCGATATCGTTACGCGTCATTTGTTAAAAGCCAATGGCCTAGAACCCGATGTCGATGTTACCTTTGAATATGTCGACGGCGCTACAAATCTTGCGCCCATGTTTATTTCTGGCAAATCAAGCATATCGATTATGCCCGAGCCAATGCTGTCTAAAGTTATGACGAAAAAACAAGACAGTAAAATACTGTTTGACTTACAAGCAGAATGGAAAAACGCCACCGGTACCAGCGACAGCTATCCGCAAGCTGGCATGTTAATTAAAGGCGATATCATTGCCAATCACCCAATGGTGGCTAAGGCGCTACTCGACACCTATAATGAAAGCATTACATGGGTTAATCAAAACCCAGAAGAAGCTGGTGCCTACGCCGACGAACTAAAGATTGGCTTGCCTGGCAAGTTAGTCAGCAAGGCGTTACCGCGTATGAATCTGATGTTCAAAGATTCGGTTGATTCTGAAGCGGCACTCGAAACCTATTATCAAATTTTATTTGACGTTTCGCCAAAGGCAATTGGTGGTAAAATGCCCGATGACAACTTTTATTTTACAATGCTAAAATAGCATTTGCTAAAAACTAAGATAGCATGAAAAATTTGGCTAGCAAGAAACGCAGATATGTCTTTCTATCAATTATTGCATTTATCGCATTTTGGAAACTGTTATCACTTTGGGTGGCGCAAACGATTATTGTACCGTCGCCCGAAGAGACAGTTGCGGCTTTGCGCGCCATCGTTAGCCAGCCTAATTTCACGGTTATTATTGGTCATACGCTAAGGCGTATGCTGATTGGCTTTGTCGTCACGGCCGCCATAGCAGTTGTCGTTGGCATCAGTGCTGGTATTATCGAACCGTTACGCCAAATTTTAAAGCCGCTTGTCTTAGTTTTGAAGGCTGTGCCAACCATGGCTATTATTTTATTAGCGCTCATTTGGCTAGAATCAGAAAAGGCGCCTATGCTTGTTGGGGCGATTATCTGTTTTCCAATTATTTATCAAAACGTTGTCAAGGGCATTAGCGAAGTAGACGTTAAACTATTGGAAATGGCGCGCGTTTATAGAGTAGATAAAAAGCGCATAATTAAAGACATTTATTTGCCTTCAATTAAGCCCTATGTATTGGCGGCATTATCGACGGCGGCGGGGCTTAATGTCAAAGTCGTTATTGCCGCCGAAGTACTCAGCCAACCACCGCTATCGATTGGTGAAAATTTTCAAATTGCACGTGCTAATTTAGATACACCGGCGGTTTTTGGTTGGGCAATTATCGCCATTTTTATCGCTGCCGGCTTTGATTATGCGATTCAGTTGTTAAGTGGCACTAGGCAAATCAAAAAACAAATTCAGTCGCAACGCACGACGTAGTGTCATCTCGACCGAAACACTGTGAAGCGAAGATTTCGATTATGGCTTCGCTTGAAATGACAACTTGGCTAAATAGTTATAAAAAACAGATCCAAAACGTTCGCCTTCAATTAAGGCGATACAACTATTAGCCGAAAAACCATTATAAATACAAAAAATGAAAAAAGGGGTAAACATTATGCCAAAGTTAAAGCGACTAATCAACCAAAACAGCCACTATATTTTTATGGCTTTGGGGATATTTTTATTAGTAAAGGCAATCGCAAATTTTGCCAATTTGCCTTGGGTAGTTAAACCAAGAGGTAGAAACGACAGATGGTTATATAGCAAATTAGGTCCAACTGGGTTTCGCATCTTTTTTGGCGTTTTCGACTTGATATTTGCCGGTCTCTGTTTTTTGGCGCTCAAGGTAAATGGAAATATTTAACAATAAGTAAGCGTTTAATTGTCTTTGCTTTATAGTTGCGCTGTAATGGGCTTAAAAACATTAATTTACTACTGAGGAGGCTATTATTATGAAAAAGACATTAGCTTTGTTATTAGTTTTACTGATGATGCTTTCATCGCTTTCATTTGCTGATATGTCAGCTGTCGAAGCAGGCAAACAACTGAAAGCATTTGGCATTATTAAAGGCGACCAAGACGGCAATTTAAACGAAAACCTGCCTTTAACACGCGAAGAAGCAATCACGATATTAAATCGCATGATGGGCGTAGCGGCAGAAGCCGACAAAATGACAGCGACTTCACCATTTTTAGATGTCGCGGCCGATCACTGGGCAGCCAAGCAGATTGCCTATGCTAAAAAAGCAGGCTGGACAAACGGCATTGGTGACAACATGTTTGGTATTAAGCAAACGGTTACAACACAGCAGTTTTTAACGTTAATGTTGCGCGCTTTGGGCAATACGGGTACTAATGTTTATGGCAATGCCATGCAACTGGCTGGCGATTATAATCTTTTAGAAAATGCTGGTAATGTGGCGGCTAAAAAAGCAATTAAGCGCGGCGATGTCTTTATTATTATGTACAATACACTAGAGGCAAAACCGCTTAATTCAGCTGTAACACTTGGCGAAAAGCTCGGCTTAATTGCGTCAGATAGTGATTCAAAGGACGATGCCCAAGCACCTGTTAAAACGGTTTATCCGTTAACACTTGTCGATGGCGAAAAAAGAGAAATGACAATAGACAGCGAACCACAGCGCATTATTTCAGTGGCGCCGTCAGTTACTGAAATATTATTTTCAATCGGTGCTGGTGATAAAATAGTTGGCCGAACAGATTACTGCGATTATCCGGCAGAAGTTGCCAATATTCAGTCTATTGGCACATTGATGGAACCCAGCATTGAAAAAATGGCAGAATTAAACCCAGACCTGATCATTGTATCGACCCACTTTACTGAAGAATCAGCAAAGCAACTTGAAAACTTAGGCATTAAAGTCTTTGTGCTTAAAGCGCAAGAGAACTTTGAAGGCTTATACGAAACGATTGATCAAGCGGCGCAAATTACCAATCGCCAGGCAGAAGGTGCTAAAGTTATCGCTGATATCAAGGCCAGAGTAGAAAATGTTGTGGCCAAAGTAAAAGATTTAAAACCGGTTAGCTGCTACTATTCAGTTGGCACGGGCGAAACTGAATACACCGCTACAGGCGATACATTTATTAACGAACTGCTCACTATGGCCGGCGGTGACAACGTTGCCAAAGATGGTGAAAATTGGGTTTATAGTGCTGAAAAGCTGCTTGAACACAACCCTGAAATAATACTAGTTGGCGATAAATACGACGCCCTAAAGAACTTTGTTGACTTAGCGGTGCACAAAGACTTAGACGCCGTTAAAAACGGTAAAGTCGTTGAAATTGACAGCTCAAGAATTGGCCGTCTATCGCCGAGAATTGTCGAATCATTAGAAGAAGTTGCCAAAGTACTACACCCCGAAATTGCGGCGACAAATGGCGAAAGTGTCGTATACTTATTGCCACTTTTAGTCACTAAATAGTATGCATTACATTAAGTCAAAGCGCAGCATAGTGTTTGTTGTATTACTTGGCATCGCACTACTGGCGATACTAGCCGTCGTTTCGGTTACGCTCGGTGCGGCCGACATAAGCTTTAGTGCTGCGCTTATGATTATTTTAGACCACTTGCCGATTATCGGCCAAAAAATTGATATTACGGGCTACCCTAAAATGCACGGGCCGATTGTCATGAACTTGCGCCTGCCGCGCATTATACTGTCAATTTTTGTGGGCAGCTTATTGGCCGGCGCAGGTACCGTCTATCAAAGCGTCTTTCGCAACCCAATGGCCGACCCGTTTATTCTCGGTATCTCAGCCGGTGCGGCAGTTGGCGCAGCGTTGGCGATGATCGTTAAATTCGATATTGCCAACCTTGGGCTGGGCAGTGTTGCTGTTTCGGCTTTTATCGGAGCGCTGTTAACGACCTTTATCGTCTATAAAATTGCGACCAACGGGCGCAAAACCTCACTGCTAAGCCTGATACTAACCGGCATAGCAATTAGTTACCTGCTCAGTGCTCTTTTGTCAATTTTAATTACATTTAATCGCGAAGAACTAGAGCGCATTGTCTTTTGGATGTACGGTTCGTTTGCCGTGTCAAGTTGGAACGAAGTTGCCGTTGTAACCCCTATATTTATCATAACAGTAATATTACTGTTATTTAAAGGGCGCGTGCTCAATGTCATGACAATGGGCGATGATGTTGCCACCTCTTTAGGGGTCAATGTAAAGAGAGAGCGCTTAATTTTGCTGTTTATTTCTTCTATTGCAACGGCAGCAGCTGTTTCAGTAAGTGGCATTATCGGCTTTGTCGGCCTTGTTATACCACATGTTGTCAGGTTAATCAACGGCCCCGATAATCGCGCGCTGCTGCCCTTTAGCATGGTTCTGGGCGGCATCTTTTTGCTGATTTGCGATGCCATATCGCGCGTTGCCTTACCGCCAATGGAAATACCAATTGGCATTATTACATCGCTATTGGGTGCGCCGTACTTTATCTATTTGATTGTCAAAAATAGAAAGCGAAAAATACAATGAGCAAAACAACCGTAAAAGTTGAACAGTTAAATTTTTCATACGACAAGTCGAAGATTTTAAACAATATTCAACTCAGTGTTGAAAAGTCTGAACTTATAACTATTTTAGGGCCAAACGGTTCGGGTAAAACGACACTATTAAAACACCTTGGCAAATTACTGGTGCCACCTGCACGGGTTGTTTTTTTGAATGCGTGCGATATTACAAATTTGACGGCAAGGCAAATTGCCAAACAGGTGTCGCTGCTTTCGCAACACAATGACTATGACTACGACTATTCTTGTTATGACATTGTTATGATGGGGCGGTTTGTGCACCAAAATACACTTAAGGGCGAATCAAAGAGCGATGTTGAAATTGTCAAACAGAGCATGCAGTACACCGGTACGTGGCAGTTTCGCAACAGGGCAATTACCGAACTGAGTGGCGGCGAACGACAGCGCGTGGCGCTGGCCAGAAATATGGCGCAAGACGCCGACATTATACTACTTGATGAACCAATTACCTTTTTAGATATTCAACATCAAATTGAAATTATGAAAAATATCAAGCGTTTTGCTAAAGCGTACAATAAAACAGTTATTGCGGTGCTACACGATTTGAATTTTGCGCTAAAATTTAGTGACCGCTTAGTTTTATTAGCAAATGGCGAAATCATCAGTGTGGGCACACCAAACGAAGTGCTCACCGAAGACAATATTAAAAATGCCTACGGCATTGCCGTAAAACTAGCTAAAAAAGAAGGCAAGCTCGACTATATAATTCCAATTATCGATTAGTTTTGTTAGATTTAGAAGACTTTATTCTCTCTAATTATTAGAGGCAATCACATTGACTGTTTTTCAAAGCGATTGCCTCTTTGGTTTACTGCTTTATGAAACTAAACATTAGTTGGTCAGCTCGATAAATTGTTCAATTTGCTGCTCGACAATACCTAAAGAGGCTAACCAAAAGTCTTTTTTGGTAACGTCAATGCCCATGCCGGCGGCGACATCTTTTACATTCATGCGGGTGGTGTTTTTTAGTAGCTGATTGTAGTCGGCTACAAAATTGGGGCGTCCTTTTTGGTATTCAGCATACAGGCCCAAGGCGAATAACAGGCCAAAGGCATAAGGGTAATTATAATAGTTGTTTTCGGCCGAATAATAGTGCGATTTACAGGCCCACATATAGGGGTGCAAAACGTCTTTGTCGAGGCCGTCACCATAGGTTTGCATTTGTGCATCAAGCATGGCTTGTTTTAACATATCAACTGATAGTGGGCCTTGTTGTCGACTGTCAAATACCGTTTTTTCAAAGATAAAGCGCGACAAAATATCGACAATTACCTGCGTTGAGTTCATAATCGATTTTTCAAGTATATAAGTGGCCTCATCTTTATTGGCATTTTTAATTGCTGCGTTGGTAACGATTGTCTCACAGAAAATACTGGCTGTCTCAGCGAGCGGCATGGGGTAGGCGGCCAACAGCATGTGTTCGTCAAACAATTGCCAGTTGTGGTAGGCATGGCCAAGTTCGTGTGCCATTGTCGTTACGCCGTCAAAACTGCCTGTGAAATTGAGCATCACGCGGCTTTGTTGGCGACCGATAATTGGGGCGCAAAAGGCGCCGCCACGCTTGCCCTTGCGCGGCTCTACGTCTACCCAGTTATCGTCAAATGCCTTCTGTGCACTGTTTTTCAGCTCTTCTGAAAAACTGGCAAAGTTTTCCAACACAAACTGCTTGGCCTCGTCATAGCTATAGGTCATATCGCTTTCGTTAATCGGTGCAAACAAGTCGTAAAAGGGCAGGCCATTTTTATGGCCGAGTAGCTTGGCTTTGCGCTTTAAATATTTTCTAAAAACTGGCAGCTTGTCTTGCATGGCGCCAATCATGGCGTCGAGCGTTGCCAAGTCGAGCCGCGAATTGTGAACCGATTCGGTCAACGGGCTGTCAAAGCCGCGCATTTCTGAGGTAATATTGACATCGCCTTTAATGCCGTTTAGCGCAGCGGCAATACTCTCTTCTATTTTGCTGTAGGCAGCCAGTTCTGTTTGGTAGGCGCGTTTTCTGACAGCGGCATCTTTATTTGATGCCAAGTTGCGTAACATTGTCAGCGTCAGCGTTTCGGTTTTGCCATTTAGTTCAAATTCGGCTTGTAAATTTCCGGTTAGTTTAGACATTAAATCGCTCCAGGCGTTTGCGCCGACCTGCCTTAATTTAGACAGCAGTACTTCTTCTTGATTGCTTAACAAATAAGCGGCATTTTGTTTTAGCTCTTGCAAGAAAAATTTATGATCGATCAATAAGTCGCTTGTGACGGCGTCAATTGTATTGTCATCAAATTGGGCAACCCATTTTTGAAATTTTACGGCAGGTGCCGCCAGCTGTGCTTGCAGCATGCCAAGGGTATCGATGTATTTTATTGCTGTTTGATTGCTTGAATCAACGCTAAAGGTAAGGTGTGCATAAATGCTGAGTGGGTAAATTAGTTTTAAAACGGCACTGGCTTTTTCAATATAGGTCGTCGCGTTTTTTTCAAAGTCGTCACCTAAGCTCAGTGCGTCAAGTTCTTCAATTAAAGTCTTCAGTGTTGCTAAATCGTCTTGAAAGGCGTCGCTTTCAAAAGACGGGTAAATGCTGGTTAGGTCCCAGTAGGTCATATTGTCCTCCTCATGATATATATTTGCCTTCTATTGATTACCCAAAATATCGACAAAATGACAGATTTTTTTTGATTTTTTTGGGGCGCCTTTAAGTACTAAATAAAAATAACATTATGTTTCAATTAATTTTGATTTTTAGACTTCAATATTATGGCAAAAAGGTGTAAAATAGGTAGGGAAAAAAGGAGGTGATGTTATGAGCTGGCCAATCGTCTGGGTTGTCGTTGCAATTGTCATGGCAATCATTGAAGCGATTTCGTTGGGGCTAACAACTATTTGGTTTGCTGCCGGCGCACTAATAACAATTGTCTTTGCTATGCTAGGGGTGTCGTATTATGTGCAAATCGTCATTTTTTTAGCTTCATCGTTTATTTTGCTCGTGCTAACCCGTCCGATTATCAAAAAATACCTGAAAGTGGGCGAAGTTAAAACAAATGTTGACAGTCTTATCGGTAAGCGCTGTATGGTAATTAGCGACATTACCGAACACAAATTTGGGCAAGCTAAATTAGACGGTCAAGTTTGGACGGCCAAGTCGCAAACGAAAGAAACCATTTTATCGGGTGAAGAAGTTGAGGTTGTCGCTGTTGAAGGCGTCAAACTCGTTGTTGTGAGAATATCTGAATAGGAGGATAACATGGAAGGTATTTTTGGGTTTATTGCATTTGTAGTTATAATTTTATTTATTATCGGTTTAATTATTTCCAATATTCGCATCGTGCCACAGGCCAATGCGTTTGTTTTAGAAAGACTCGGTGGCTATTTACAAACTTGGGGTGTTGGCCTACACGTCAAGATTCCCTTTATCGATACAATTCGCTCGAAGGTTTCGCTGAAAGAGCAGGTGGTCGACTTTCCACCGCAACCGGTTATCACAAAAGATAACGTCATGATGCAAATTGATACGGTTGTTTACTATCAAATTACTGATCCAAAACTCTATACTTATGGCGTTAGACAGCCAATTGTGGCCATTGAAAACTTAACGGCGACGACATTGCGTAATATTATTGGTCAGTTAGAGCTTGACGAATCGTTGACATCACGTGATATTATCAATAGTCAAATGCGTTCGATACTCGATGAAGCAACCGACCCATGGGGTATTAAGGTCAATCGTGTCGAAGTTAAAAACATTGTGCCGCCGCGTGACATTCAAGAGGCGATGGAAAAACAAATGCGCGCCGAACGTGAAAGACGTCGCGCCATCTTGGAAGCTGAGGGTGAAAAGCGCTCGCAAATTCTCAAGGCTGAAGGTGAAAGAGAATCGCGCATTTTACGTGCCCAAGGTGAAAAAGAGTCGGCTATTTTGGCAGCTGAAGGTGAAAAAGAAGCCGCTATTCGCATTGCTGAAGGTAAAGCTGAGGCGATTGTTAGCATTCAAAAGGCCACTGCACAAGGTATTAATTTCATTAAAGAATCGGCACCTGATCAAGGCGTCTTGACACTAAAGAGCTTTGACGCTTTGGCAAAAGTTGCCGACGGCCAATCAACTAAGTTGATTATTCCGTCTGAATTACAAAATGTTGCGTCTTTAGTTGCATCGGTAAAAGAAATTGCCAAAGACGTTACCCCGCAAGTGGAAAATATTGAATAATTTGAACTAGAATTTAATAACGCACGATGTTGAGATATCGCGCAGCCTAGTCAGTTGCGCGATATTTTTGCGAAATATTGTGCATTTCGAATTATTGACAATATAAGTAATAAAATTTATAATGGATTTATTTAGCGCATAAATTGACTATTATGATAGCTATTTCGTGTAATATGGTCGTTATTTAGTGGAAATCAGACTTTTGATTAATTTATGATTACAGATATATATATAAAATAGACATTTCGTAATGATCGATGTTATTATTTGTTAGTAATATGTGGTACAATGTAATATATAGATGTAGTTTTTGTTTATTATAGTATTGCTATACCACAAAGTGTATGTAACGTTTTTAGTGTTTTTAGCGTAGCTTAGATCAATTCCAAAATTCTTCAATATTGATGTTCAAACGTTAGTGTTTTTTGTTATTTTGATAGCTGTATTTACCTTAAAGGCAATTGTAACAGGTGCAGCATTTGTTTGATGATTTGGAGGATGTGATGAGAGTGTAAGCGAACTACAAAACTAAAGAGGTGTTTTATTATGAATGACATGAAGATTAAGATGTTAGTTGCAATTACGATGCTTGGTGACTTTGCGCTTTACTATGCCAGTTTTTTCGTTTCTGTGCTCTTTATCAACATGGTAGATGCATCAGCTAAGGTAGCGCCATTTCAGCCATTTGTAGTAGTTGTATCTGTTCTGAGCTGGTTGCTTTTAATGTATATTTTCGATATGTATAAAAATATATTCTATCGAAGTAGGGTTGATATTATACTTACCATTTTTGTCATTGTATTAGTAAATGCCTTCTTTTTAGTTATTGCATCATATTTCTTAAATTATAAGCATTTGCCACCCAGCAAAATACTGGTTACTTTAATTATTGCGCAAGCGGTATTATTAATATTTTGGCGCCTGTTGATGTGGATGCTCCGAAAAAACAACTGGTCAAAACAGCAAATTATGATTGTTGGCGAGTTGTCTAATGCCAGAGTTATTGCTCAAAAAATAACCAACAAGCAAGGGCATTTATTTGATGTCAAGTACATTTACGATGCCAAACGAGGCATGGACGGCATTTATGAGTTACTGCAACATATCGACCACATTATCATTGGCAATCAAGTGGCCTTCGAATATGTTAATGAAATTTTTATATATTGTATGAAAAATAACAAAAATGTCTTTTTCTTGCCGGATATTCGCGCAATATATCTAAGAAAGGCAAAGTTTATTCAGTTAGATGACGTGCCGGTGTTCAATTCGACGCGCTTTGGGTTGTCTTTTGAACAGCGTTTTTTGAAGCGCGCTTTAGATATTGTGGTGTCTGCTTTGGCAATTTTTTTGCTGCTGCCGATTATGGTTGTGGTTGCACTGGCAGTAAAATTTACATCGCCCGGACCAATTTTTTATAAACAATTGCGTTCAACTGTCAACAACCGCGAATTTCACATTATAAAGTTCCGCACAATGGTCAACAATGCCGAGACGAAGACGGGGCCGGTTTTAGCAACGGCAAACGACAGTAGAGTAACGCCGCTTGGCAAGTTTTTAAGGGCGACGCGATTAGACGAATTGCCGCAGCTTTTCAATGTGTTATTCGGCTCAATGAGCTTGGTCGGCCCGCGGCCGGAACGCCCTTATTTTATTGAACAGTTCATAAAGGAAACGCCATCGTACATGTTTAGAACACATGTTAAAGCTGGCATTACAGGGCTGGCTCAGGTCTTGGGTAAATATACGACCGATTTTGATGATAAATTAAGATACGACCTGCTCTATGTCAGAAACTATTCGCTAACATTAGACTTACAAATATTAATGCGAACGATAAAAGTGGTCTTTTCGCGCGAGAGCTCGGGTGGTTTGCAAAGTGAAGAAGACATCGACAAGGGTTTAATAGCAAATGGCTATAAAATAGAAAATAGAACATACGGTTATGAAATATGTAAGGTAAACGAAGCGTAGGTGATGCCACTTGATCGATATTCATACTCATATTTTACACGCAGTTGATGACGGGCCGACAGATTTTGAAACATCAGTTCAAATGATTACTGAAATGGTTCAAATGGGTATACACACGGTTGTCGCGACGCCGCATTATTGGTATCCGCACTATTTAAATGAGCGCGTTGACGAACACTATCGTCAGCTAAAGGCGTATGCCGAAAGCCACGCGATTAATATTCGTATTTTACTTGCAAATGAAATTCATCTCGACGACTTCACCTATAACGCAATATTAAAACAAGAAGCGCATACAATAGGTGAGAAGTGCTTATTAATAGAATTACCCGATTCGGGGTTTTACAATAGCCACGATGTCATGTTGTATCAATTACAGCTCAAGGGCTACAAAATTGTTTTGGCGCACGTCGAGCGCTATAAAGATATTATGAGAGACAAAGCGTTAATTCAGCAATTAAAAGAGCGTAATATATTGTTTCAAATGAACGCGACATATATTACATCTTTGAAAACTAGAAGAAAAGCGCTTAAATTATTAAAAAATGGCACGTTTGATATAGTTGCGTCAGATTGTCATGGCATTGTTAGGCGACCTAATTTACTAGCTAAAGCCAATCAGATTGTCACTAAAAAATTGGGCACTGAAATAGCCAACGCCGTGTTTAATGACAACGCAAACCAGATTATTAATTATAAGTAAAAGTGAGGTAGTGTAATGACAGATCAGTCTAGCAGAATTAAAGTCTTGGATTTCTTAAAAGTGGCAGTTCGATTTTGGTGGTTGCTATTAATTATGCTTAGTTTGTCTGTGGGCGGTGCTTACTATTTAACTAAAAATGTAATACAGCCTGTTTATAGAACTGAAAGTAAAATTTTTATCGGTAGAGAAGACAATTCATATACCAGTTTAAATTTGATCGACCTACAAATTGGCGAGCAATTGGTTAAAGACTATACAGAGCTCGTCAAAACAAAAAAAGTTATTCAAGAAGTTATTGAAAAATTGGAATTAGATTTGACGGCGCGTGAACTAACCGAAATGATCGACATTGAAAACGTCGATGATTCGCGTTTTATTAGTATTGTTATACACTATACCGACCCAGAACTGGCAATGCTATTGGCCAATAAAATTTCTGATGTCCTGAAAGAAAAGGCGGTAGAAATTGTCGGTGCCAAAAATATACAAATTGTCGATTACGCCTCGTACCCCGAAAAGCCGGCATCACCCAAGTTGCTGATAAACGTCGTAATTGCTGCGATATTGGCCACAATCGTATTTTTGTTGGTCGTCGTTATCAGGCTTACAATTGCCAGTAAAATTGAAACAAAAGAAGATATCGCCGAATTATGCCCATACCCATTGTTGGGCTCGGTGCCTAAGATAAAAGATGGCAAATACAATAAGTTAGAGGTTAAATACAACAAAGACACACATATTTCTGAAGCCTTCCGCATGATAAGAACCAACTTGCACTACCTGAATACGACTGCTGATGAAAAGAAAACAATTTTATTTACCAGTGCACTAAGTGCTGAAGGCAAGAGCACGACAGTGGCGAATTTAGCCGTGGCGTTTTCGCTTACCGGTAAAAAAGTGCTTTTAATTGACTGCGATATGAGGCGACCTAAGCTATACGATATCTTTAGAATTGATGGCAATATTGGTTTGACAAACTACTTGGCTGATGGCAGAGGCATTATTGAGGTCACGCAAAATATCAGAGACATTGAGGGCTTGTCTGTTATTTGCTCAGGGCCGATACCGCCAAATCCCTCAGAGATGATCACCAGTAAGCGGTTTGCCGAGTTAATTGAACAATCGAGAGAGAAATATGATATTATTTTAATTGATACGCCGCCAATTTTAGTGGCATCAGATGGTTTAAATATGGTTCACCTTGTCGATGGCGTCGTGCCAATTGTGGCGCATCGTCAATCTAAGAAAAAAGATTTTATTCGCTTAAAAGAGTCTTTGATACAAATAGGCTACAAGATCATTGGTGTAATACTGACAAAATCGCCGCAGAACAACGTAAAATACTACAAAAAACACTAAGGAGGAAGCATGCAAGATCTCGTTTCGATCATTATGCCCGCCTATAATTGCGCTAATTATGTTGAGAATTCTGTTTTATCGGTTATGCAGCAAACATATTTAAACTGGGAACTGATCATTATAGATGACTGTTCTACCGATAATACGCGCGCGGTTATTACGAAATTGGCCGAGGCAGATAAGCGTATTAAACCACTGTTAAAATCGAAAAATGGCGGTGTAGCGCGTGCTCGAAATAGTGGCCTCGATCAAGCGACCGGGAAGTATATTGCCTTTTTAGATAGCGACGACCTATGGAAGCCGCACAAGCTAGACCAACAGTTGCAATTTATGAAAGAGACGGGTTGTAAATTTTGTTTTTCCAGATATGAAATTATTGATAAAGATAACAACAAGACAGCAGAAATAAGGCAAGTGCCAGATCGACTTGACTACAGCCGATTGCTCAATACCAATCCAATTGGCTGTTTAACAGTTATTTTAGAAGCAGATTTAATGTCAGACATTCGCATGCCTTTAATAAAGCACGAAGACTACGCCACTTGGTTAACCATTCTGCAAAAGAACGAAATAGTGGCTTGCGGCATGCCCGAAATACTGGCTTCGTATCGCAAGCATGCCAACTCGACGAGCGCCAATAAATTAAAGGCGTTGTCATGGACATGGCGCATTTATAGAGAAAATCGCGGCATGAATTTGCCGCGCGCCAGCTGGCAAATGCTGAAATACTTGTATTTTACAATCGCAAAATATCTTCAATTAAAAAGATGAATAAAGGCTCACGTAACAATTCAGTTGCACCACTCGACATCGTGACATCTCGACTGAAACGCCAGTGAAGCTTAGCGAGTTCAATTTTGAAACCGAGATTTCTCGACTACGGCTTCGCCTTCACTCGAAATGACAACTTAACTGAATAGTTACAGCCCCCCAATTATTTACGAGACAGTTTTCACACCAACCTATATTTACGCCAATATGCTATCGGCGAATAATATAACGCGCATGGCCTGTTGGCAAAAGTGAAAAGCCTTCTCTGGTGCGTCAACCAAGAAGGCTATTAAAGTGGTAAAAATAATAAAAAATAGTCAAATAGAACTGACAAAAAGCAAAAATACGTATATAATAGATTGAGTTAATTTAAAAAAATCAACGAAAAGGTAAAAAAAATGATTTTTTCATCAACAGTTTTTTTATTCTTATTTTTTCCTATTCTTCTAATGGCCTATTTTAATCCTGTTTTTAAGAGTAGGCGTTTTAGAAATGCAGTATTATTAGTTGCCAGCTTAGGGTTTTACGCCTGGGGAGAACCCGTCAATATTTTTTTGATGATCGCCTGCATTATATTTGGTTGGTACCTCGGCGTACTGATGAAGCGAACAACAGTTCAAAAAAACAGAAAAATCATATTGACAATTGGCATTAGTACTTATATTGTCGTGTTTTTCATATTTAAATATTTAACTTTTGTCTCTAAACAGTTAGGGTTGTTACTCAACAGAGAAATAACGACAATTAATATTATTTTGCCAATTGGCATATCGTTTTTTTTATTTCAGTTAATGTCTTACTTGTTTGATGTCTATTATCAAAAAGCTGATGCTCAGCGTAGCTTTTTTGACGTTGCACTGTACATTTCGCTCTTTCCACAATTGATTGCCGGCCCAATTGTAAGGTACGAGACAATTGCCGATCAAATTCATAATCGACATGAAAGCAAAGAACTGTTTAGCGAGGGCATGACAAGGTTTATATACGGATTATCTAAAAAAGTTTTACTGGCCAATTTTCTAGCAAAAATTGCAGACAGTGTTTTTGATGTGCCCGAATTGCATACAGCCGTCGTAACGGCGTGGGTTGGCATTATTGCTTATACATTGCAGATTTACTTTGACTTTTCGGGTTATTCAGATATGGCGATCGGATTGGGCAAGATCTTTGGCTTTAAGTTTAATGAAAACTTTAATTACCCTTATATCGCCAAGAATATTACTGATTTTTGGAGAAGATGGCATATATCGCTCAGCACCTGGTTTCGCGACTATGTCTACATACCATTAGGTGGCAACAAAGTACCTAAAAGAAGATGGATTTACAATTTGTTTATGGTATGGCTGCTAACCGGCATTTGGCATGGTGCAAACTGGACATTTCTCTGCTGGGGGCTATTTTATTTTATCGTATTATTAATTGAAAAAGAAACGACACTTGTTGTAAAACTGGGCAGGTTTTCGCGCATTTATACCCTGTTATTGGTAATGCTTGCGTGGGTGTTTTTCAGGGCAAACAGCATATCGGCAGCCGTCGCGTATATCGGCAATATGTTTGGCGTGGGCGTCACTGCCTTTGCAGACTATTATAGCTATTATTATATTCAAAACGGGTGGAAGATATTGTTAATAGCAATTATTTTAGCAACACCGATTTATCCGAAATTGGCACAAAAATTAAAAGATTACAAGTATGGTGACAAGCTGGAGAGCATATGGCTGATGTTTTTGTTCTTACTGTCAGCACTAGTGGCCATTTCATCGACTTACGATCCGTTTATTTACTTTAATTTTTAACAGTACGGAGTTAGATTATGAAAAACACAAGATATTATTATATGAAAATAATTTGTTTGATACTGGTCGGCTTTTTTATCTCGATAATTTCTATTGCCTTTATCAACAAAGTATTGGTTGAAAAAATGGCGCTTGACGAGGCCTTTGTAAGCTTGGTAAACGATCATGCAATGGTTCGGCCATACGAAAAGCAACAAATCAACTGGCAAAAACTGTATCCCTTTGAAGAAGATAAATCAAAGCAGGTCAATAAGCTTACAGCATATAAAAAGGTAATAAGTAGCGTTAAAGAAAAAATTACAGACTATTCTTCGTCAAATCTATTGTTTTATCAAGAAATGATAGAACTAGAAAAGCGCTATGAGCAAATAGTTGGGAAACTTCATAATTTTAATGATAACGAAACGCCGCTTGAGATAGACGATAATTATTTTGTTAGGTTGGAACCCAGAGTAGATGTCAAAGAAAAGGTTGCGGCAACAGTTGAATTGGCAAATTTTTGCAGTGCCCAAAACATTAATTTTCTGTTTGTGCAACCGCCGACACGCCTTGATTTAGAAAGAGATGCGCGTTATTTAAGGCTAGATAATTCTATTGAAAATGTCAATGCTTACTTAGCTGGTTTAAGTGCAGCCAAAGTAGATCAACTTGATACTAGAGAAAGCGTAGCAAAAGAAAACATCAATGTACGTGACTTGTTCTTTGGTACAGATCACCATTGGCGACCTGAAGCGGGCCTGTGGTCTACTCGTTTAATCGCTCAAAAACTAAATCGTGATTATGGTTATACAATAGACACAACGCTGTTTGACAGATCAAAATACAATGAAGAGCTATACGAAAAGCTATTCTTAGGTGCTTATGGCAGAAGGGTAACATTGGTCGAAGCAGAACCTGAAGATATTATATTATTTTACCCTAAATTCAAAACAGCTATCGACTATCAAATACCTGAAATAGGTGTTGAAAAGTCAGGTGATTTTTCGGTTACTTATGATATGTCAGCCGTCAGTACGACAGATTTTTATAATCACTCTGTTTATGCGGCATATAATTATTCTGAGCGAGCTATTATAAGGCTTCACAACACATTAAATACAGGCAATAATAAGCTGATGATCGTAAAAGATTCTTTTGCCGATGTAGTAGCGCCATTCTTGGCTCTGGGGGTTAAAGATACCTGTGTAGTGGATTTGAGATTCTTCGACGGCAGCTTACACTCGCTGATTAAAGATGAAAAGCCCGACACATTAATTGTTTTATACAGCGCCTTAGAACTTGTCTACGATGACAGATTGTATGATTTCAGATAGAAAATCTATTTGATTAAATTAGCTTGCGGAGCATTGCTTTTAATGTGGTTATCAGCAGGTGCGTGTGCTTCTTTCAGGAACAGCAGCGGCAACAAATACAAGAACAAGGCAACCAATACGTCGGTTAAGCCAATGCCGATTTGCAATACAATAGATTCGAAGATACAGTAAAACTGAAAAGAGACAATGCCAGCAACAAAAATAGATGCCTCTAAAGGGTGTTTGTTAAGCGCCTGATAATAGTAGACAATTAAATAAATAATCGCAATAATGTAAATGATCAAAGATATTAGGCCGCCAGTGCTCACCAAGTCTAAAAAGCTGTTATGAAAAGAATAAAAGTCTATCGATTTAAGAATTTCTTGGCTTGAGCCGACGCCACTGCCTATGATATATTCACGCACGTCCATATTTTCGAAAAAGTAATTCCAAGCAATTTCCCTATCTGATAGCCCCGACCCCGCTCTGATAACTGCATTGACAATTAAGCCGTTAATACTCTTGTTAGTCATAATGAGGTATATGGCAGTTACTGCCGCAACTAGACCATAAATGACCTTCTGTCGCTGTTCTTTAAAAAACAGCCACGAAAAGAATAAAATAAACAGTGCAGTCGTCATCAATGAATTGCGCGAAAATGTAATGACCATGTTTAACAAGATAAATAGCAAGTAAAAAATGTATCTTTTCTTACGTGTTCTAGCGTAGATGTAAACACCGGAAATAATCGCCCAAATAAGTGTAAAGCCGAAGACATTTCGGTTTCTAAAAGCAGAGGCAATCATCAAGCCTTCCAGCGAACCGCCGATATTGAGTAAATTGCTAATCGTTTCGAAATTATCGACAAAATTATAAATACAAAAACCAATCGACAGATACAAGTAAAACTTGTAAAATTTTAATAGGTCGTCTTTGTCAATTTTAATATTTTCAGTCATACAAAACAAAGAGACAATATTTATTGCATACATTAATGGCAATATGACGCTTTCTTTTTCCAGTAACAGACCACTCGTCATTAATGCAACATACTGCAATAAGAGCAAAATCAGTATGGCAGTTATTTTTTTTAGTGAAATATTGTCTTTATAGTGCCTGAGCAGCATTACACTAAATAGTAAAACGGTTGTAAAATAGGCGCTAAAAATTTGATATAACTGTGGAATTACTATTGGCACAAACAATAGAATAACATAAAAAATAAGAATTTTAATAATTTGCTTATCAGTTCTAATTGAGATCATTCTCGTCTCCAAAAATTTAATTTTTTAAGTAATTTTCTTTAGAAGTATTGCCTTGATCAAAATTTTCATAACTCTAATAATAGAATGATGAAACACTTTTAACATGTCGCCAACCGGAACAGGTGGATTCTTAAAAGGGTTGCGTCGAATCATGATCAATCCGGAAGTATATTCAGAAATAGCTGTGTAATAGGCTTCCTCGTCTTTGGCAATAGCAATGCGCTGCTTTAAAAAATGCATATAGCCCTGCGGGCTCTTCAAATGAACACGATGAATATTTGCCGAATAACCATCATCTAAATACTCGTGAAGATAAATGTGTTTATCGATTAGCAGCATGTCATAGTCTTGGCTGATTAAGTCGTAGATAGCGCCTTCAGTTACAAACCTCTCGTTTTCAAAAACGGGGAACATATACTGTTTGATGACGCTGGTCTTAAAAGCAATTGCCGTATCACCTTTAAAATGATGTTCATAATAGAGATTATAAATCGATGCCCTTTCGACATTTTCAGGCATTTGCATCAGCACCTTGTCGGTCACGACGTTTTTCCTCAGCGCAATCAGGCCAGCTAAGGTCTCGTCCGCTTCAATTTTAGGCCAATTGTCAAGAATAATTTCAACGCCGTCTTCAGTGAGCGAATCGTCTGAATCAACACAGAAAAAGATTTCCGTGTTACAATGTTCAACGCCTGTGTTATGCGCGACATGCTTGCCGCCATTTTCTTGATAAATATAGTCGATTTTTATTTTATTTTCGCGTTGAAACGCTTCGACTACACTTTTTGTATCATCGGTTGAGCCATCATCAACAATTAGCCAAACAAATGACTTGTTTGTCTGCACCAATAAACTTTGATAAAGTGGGTCTAGTAATGAAGCACGATTATACGTTGGCGTAAATACTGTTACGGTTGGCATCGTATCCTCCAATCTTGCTCTTCATAATTATAGTAAGTCTTTTTTTAAAAGCGAAATTATTATCTTTTTTTGTGAACATTAGGGGTTCTATTTAGCTTATAATTTTTTCTCTAAAATTGCAATAGTAGTTACACACTTTTTTAAAAAATTGTTAGATGCGCGATATTTTGTAACCAAATACTTTGCTAACGAGCTTATATGGCCAAATATCTTTAAAAAAGTACGCGATATATCGCGTTTAGTCGTTTTAAGATGTTTTCTCTTTCGCGCTTATCTGTGTTACAATAAGCTAGACGGCTTATCAAACAAATTTGCTTTTTTACCTAAAGTTTATTGACGGTTATGTCGATAAATTGGTATCAAGAAAAATTTTAACAATAATGTATGTGCGTCTTTTTTAGTTTGTTTTATAAGTTAGTTAGAGAAAGGATAAAATGTTGAAATTAAAAAACAAAAAAAACATTATATTGCTACTTGTTTTTTCATTAATAATTGTTTTGGGGGTCTCGATTACACATCGTAAAACCGGTGGATTTGTCTTTATTGACGATATTGCCGTACCATTGGGTGGCTTGACACCATCTGTTCCAATAGAAACTGAGTGGGATTACAACTCTGATAATTGGGTGCTTACCTTTGAGGACGATTTTGATGGTGGCAGCGGACGCCCCGACGCATCTAAGTGGGAAGTACAAGAATACAATAGAAGAAATAATGACAATGGGCCTGACGGCTACTGGAAAAAAGAAAATGTCTATCAAGACGGCAAAGGCAATTTAGTTATTGCGTTTAGCGAAATAGAAAACCAAAATAACGACGGTGACGATTTAGACTATGCAACCGGTATGGTGCGTTCTAAAGACATCTTTGAACAAACTTACGGCAAATTTGAAATTCGCTGTAAGTTGCCTCAAGAGCGTGGTTGGTGGGTGTCATTTTGGCTGATGTCTGATGGCATTTTAAGCGAAGCTAACGGTGGTAAAGATGGTGCTGAAATCGATATATTTGAAGGCTTTGGCTGGAACGAAATCGTCTATCACACCATTCATTGGGACGGTTACGAAAGTAAACACCGCAGTGTCTATAATTTTACAAAATTGGCCAACAGAGACGACTATCACGTCTATACGCTAATTTGGACACCGACGGAATATCAATATTACATTGACGGTCAACTCACTTGGGTAACTAAGGGCGGCGGCGTCTCTCAGGTTGATCAATACCTGAAGATTACTGGCGAGTGTGCAACCAATGGCTGGTTTGTGTCAAAAGACTGGGCCGAAAATCCCAAATTGGCATCTTTGCCAGATGAGTTTTTAGTTGATTACGTTAAGGTTTATAAATATGAGGGCGAAGAAGCTGCTGGTGTTCCAGCTACTTATATTGCGCAAACAGATGTTCTCAACGTCGAAAACAGCACGGCAAATTCGTCACAACAAGCCAATCAAACAACGACAACCGACCAAACAGTTGAAAGTACAGTTGCAACGGTGGAAACACAAGCGACAGCAACCGAAACGCTTCAAGGCACAACGTCTGCGCCCGAAACGCAAACGACTTCGCCTAGCCCAGTTAGGCGCTCAGCAGGTTCATCGGGGGATCAATCGGCTACAGCTGAAAAGAGATCAACAACAACGACTACATCGAGTACCGAAACAACGGCAGCCGAACTGGTGCAGAGCACAACGACTGCCCCGGAAACAGAGGCCGTGCCAAAGGTTAAGGCACTGTCGATTAGTCAGGAAAAGACATCATACAAAATAGGCGATGAGATAACATGGACGGTAGTGGCAGAAGGTAAAAATGTGCGCTACCGTTATTATTTGAGCAAGGATACCAAAAATATTGACATAACGCCGTTTGGCGATGACAATACTTACAGTTTTATCGCTGACAGCGACGGTGAATATCACGTGGTCTGTTATGTAATAGATGACTATAATGTTCAAGACTATATTCAAAGTGAGATTGCACATGTAATTGCTGAGCCGCTAGAATTTGTTTCGATAACTTCTGAAAAGGATTTAGAGCAATCGAATATCACGTGGAATATAGAATCGAGTGGCGATGAAGTGCGTTATTCGGCTTATATACTTGAGAATGGTTCAGTTGTTGAGATAACGCCTTATAGTCACGAGTCATCTATAACATATGCTGCAGCTGAAGGCAATAATTATCGCGCGTTGATTTACGCCCGCGACAAACATGGCAACGCCATATATAAATACAGTGATGAGCTAAGCTGGTAATCTCAATCTTGCTTGCTGTAATCGTCAAGATGTCGCTTTACTGCCGAACTATCTAATATCAAAAGTAATTTTGCGCTCCAGCACCTTGTGCCGGAGCGCTTTATGTCTTAATTACAATTTATTATTAGAGGTTTTTATCGCTTAATAAGTGTGATATAATGGTTGCGCTATGTTATAATAAATTATAAAAGCGCGCTATTTTTACATGCAAAAACTCGATTGCGCAGATGTTAAAGGGAAAATGAGGGTGATAAGCGACGATGCATTTCAATAGCATGAGACTTTCAGATTTTTACAAAATATTATCGCACTTTTGGTGGCTTTTTCTGCTTATTATATTTTTGTTTACTGCGAGCACATATTATATTACGGCGAACTATGTAACCCCTATTTACAAGGCAGAAAGCAAAATTTTTATCGGTCGAGAAAGGAATGTTCTACAGAGTCTTAGCCTGCTCGACTTAGAAAAAGGCGAACGCTTGGTTGTTGATTACAAAGAATTGATCAAGTCAAATAGGGTTATTAAAACAGTAGTTAAATACATGGGCATAGCACCTTCGCCTGAATCTTTGGAAAAATTTATTGAAGTTGACACAATTGACAAATCGCGATTTTTGAGCATTATTATACGGCACTCAGATCCGGAATTCGCCCGAATGCTGGCAAATGGCATTGCAGAGGGCTTAAAAGACGAAGCAGAAGAAATTGTCGGTGCAAAAAATATTCAGATTGTCGATTATGCGGTTGTGCCAACTGAACCAGATTCGCCTAAACCATCGCTAAATGCAATGATTGGTTTTTTCGTTGGCATCATTGTGGTGCTGTTTTGCATTTTGTTAATGATGTTGTCAGACACTAAAATTGACAACAGACAAGATGTCGAAGCGCTCTGCAATGTTCCAATACTCGGTGAAGTTTTCAAAATAAAGGGCAGTAAGGAAAAGGGTTTGGTTCTCAAGTATGATCACGATTCGATTACAGCTGAAGCCTTTCGCATAATCAGAGCGAACTTGCATTATCTCAATCATGATAGTGTCAAAAAAACGTTGCTGTTTACCAGCGCGCTAAATTCAGAAGAGAAGACAACCACAATAGCCAATGTGGCGTTGGCGTTTGCCTTAACCGGCAAAAAGGTACTGCTCGTCGATTGTGATTTGAGAAAGCCCAAAATACACACGTTGTTTGATATCTCTAGCGAAATTGGGTTATCTAGTTATTTATCCGATGGCTTAACCATGCCGGAAATAGTACAGCAGATAGATGGCATTGACAACTTGTCGGTAATCTGCTCGGGGCCAATATCGCCCAATCCTTCAGAAATGATTGGCAGCAAAGCATTTTCTGAGTTAATCGAAAAGGCTAAACAGCAATATGAAATTGTGTTAATTGATGCGCCGCCGATTCTACTGGCCTCAGATGGTTTAAATATGGTTGATTCAGTAGATGGCGTCGTTACCGTGGTAGCTAGCCGACAATCCAAAAAAAGCAATTTTGTTGGCCTTAAAGAATCACTTTTACAAGTTGGCTACAAAATTGTCGGTATTGTTATTACTAAAGTGCCAACGCGCAAGCGCAACTATTTTAGGCAGAATTAACCCCAGCTTATTGTGAATAATTTGGGTAAAAAAGGTGAATTATGAAAGTTCAGTTCTTAGTATCAACAATGCATCAACAAAGCCTTGACTTAGTAAAAAAAATGAATATTAAGAGCAACGTATTGCTGATTAATCAAAATGATCAATCTGACAATACGCTCGATCAAAAAAATGGTGATTGTGCCGTTAAAATGATATCGGTGATTGACCGAGGTCTTAGCAAAAGTCGAAATATGGCAATTGATAACGCGTCGGGCAGGTATTGTATGCTGGCCGATGACGATGTTATCTACCATGATACAGCGGGCGACACCATTGAACGGTATCACGAAGAATACCCGCAGTTTGACATTATTGCATTCAACATTGAAAATTTTAAAGACGGTCTGTTGGCTAAAAACAAAGTTTTAGAGGTCAATTGGCTTACCGCGATGAAGCTGTCTTCAGTTCAGCTATCATTTAAGCTGGCCGCTATCAATAAGCACAATATTCGCTTTAATACAAGCTTTGGGGCAGGCGCAACTTACATATGTGGTGAAGAAAACATCTTCTTAAACAGTTGCTTAAAAGCTGGCCTTAAAATACTTTATGTGCCGGTTACAATTGGTCGCCTTACTGAAAGTGAATCAACGTGGTTTACCGGTTTTAATCAGGCTTTTTTTGAGACAAAAGGGGCAACTTTTAGCTGCTTGTCGAAAAGGGCAAGCTTGCTGTTAATTTTACAATTTGCCATTAGAAAATATAAGCTTTACAAGCACGAAACTAGTTTTCAGCAGGCGCTAAAGCACATGCTGGCAGGGCGACGACTTTTTCTCAACAAGTCAAAAAACGAAAGTGAGGAGATCTTTTGAAAATCGAAAAGCATATTCACTATTGTTGGTTTGGTGGCAATCCTAAGTCTGACTTAATCAAAAAGTGTATTCAAAGCTGGCGCGACAAATTGCCAGACTACCAAATTACAGAATGGAACGAGCAAAATTTTGACGTGGAAATGTCAGAATACACGAAACAAGCGCTGGCGCACAAAAAATATGCCTTTGTTTCAGATTATGCGCGCTTTTACATTCTTAGCAAATACGGTGGCATCTACCTCGATGTCGATGTTGAAGTTAAAAAATCGTTAGATCCCTTTTTAGAGCACGAATGCTTTATGGGCTTTGAATCAAAGCGTGACATCAACCCAGGGCTAATTGTTGGTGCTGCCAAAGGTCACCCGGCGATAAAGGCAATATTCGACAGTTATAAAAACCGTCAGTTTTATTACTCAGATAATGTTTTAAATCAGACCACAGTGGTAGAGGTCACGACCAGATACTTGTTAAAACACGGCTTAAAACAAAACAATCAAAGGCAGACGATTAACGGTGTTGACATTTATCCAAAAACTTATTTTTCGCCAATTTCGTATGACAGTGATCTACACGATTTTTCTGATGACACGCATACGGTACACCACTTTGCCGGTTCTTGGCTATCTGCCGCCGAACGCTCGGTTAACAAGTCGTCTGCTTTTAAGTTAAAAGCTAAAATAAAACAACAGATCAAAAACACGTTTGTGTCGCTGTGGGGCGAAGACCAATTTTATAAGTTAAAAGCGCGCCTTAAGGGCTAGGGTGTACAAATATGTTTTTAGAATTAATCGTCTTGATGTTAAGGGATACGCACCATGAAGTTAAGTGAAATAATTAAAGCAGATGCAAAGCGTTGCGAAATTGCAGATTTGTCATTAAAAAGCATTATTAAATTATGGTTTCGCAACTCAACGTTTCGGTTTCTGGTATTTTTTAGATTGGCAAATAACGCTTATCATCGCGATAAAAAATTGACTTATACATTTTTAAAAATCATTTATAAGTTAAGACTAGTTGGGCATCATCAATCCGAAATTCCATTTACGATCAAGTGTGGGCCAGGTTTATATATTGGGCATTTTACTAGCATTGTTATCAATCCGTTAGCAGTAATTGGTAAAAATGTCAATTTACATAAAGGGGTAACCATTGGTGCACAGCCGCGTGGCAAAAGGCGCGGTGTACCGCAAATTGGCGACGAAGTTTGGATAGGTATTAACGCTGTCTTAACCGGCAATATTAAAATTGGCAATAATGTACTGATTGCGCCGAATGCGCTGGTCAATTTTGATGTGCCAGACAACTCAATTGTCGTTGGCAATCCGGCAACTATCAAGCCGGATGACAATGCGACGTACATGTATGTTATCAATAAGTGTTAAGCCCAGCTGCGGTGGACACTTATTATAAATAATCAACTATTCACATGAAGGCTAGTTGATTGAGTAGTTAAAAAAACATAAAAAGAGAAAAGAATTAAAAGGGGGCTGATGATATTGAAACAAATATCTAAGAAAATCAGTGTTATCGTGCCAGTTTACAATTGCGAGAAGTACATTGAACAGTGTTTGCTTAGCATTATTAATCAAACGCACAAAAACTTAGAAGTAGTTGTTATAAACGATGGCTCTACAGATAACTCGCTTAAAATTATTTCGTCTATTGCGGCAAAAGACGATAGAATTAAAGTGCACGCGCACAAAAAGTTGGGTCTTTCTGTTGCGCGCAATAGGGGGCTGGCACATGCCACGGGCGACTTTATTAGCTTTATTGATGCAGACGATTACGTTCAGCTAGATATGTTTGAAAAAATGCTCGAACCGACAAAGGCGCGTGACGTTGATATTGTTTGTTGTACCTTTAACGCTGTAAACGAAGACGGTAGATACATTAAGTCTTACAAAATTTCCAATAAGTCATTTGAAATTGACATACAAAGAGATGGCCACGTTTATTATAATATGTATATCGATGGCCCATTTGGCATCTATAATGTTACTAATAAGCTATTCAATCGCCGTTTAATTGTAGAAAATAGCGTGCTTTTTAATCCGGCGCGAAACATTGGCGAAGACTTCGAGTTTAGTTTAGACTTTGCCCAATATGCCAATAAATTTGTCTTTTTGCCTGAATCATTATATAATTACCGAATAACCCCAAATAGTCTGACGCGCGGTTATACTAAAAACGTTTTGCAACAGCATGTGGATTGGCTGGAGACACTTAATCGATATGTGCCGCAAATAGCTAGCTACGAAGATAGCTTGCTAAAAATGCGTCGCCTGTCTGCTCAAAATTTATTATTTGCACTTTATCAAGAGGCGCTTTATTATCCTGACACTAACTTGTCAGATTATGTTGATAAAGCGCTGCAGATAGAAGCTTATCAGATTGCTTATCAGTCGATAACAACTGAAATGCTAACTAACAGAGGCGATCGCATTTTATGGTCTTTGCTAAAAGCCAAGCGATACAAATTACTAAAGTCGGCACTTGTTTCCAAGGGCCATCTGGTCAACTTCAGGAATAAATTTTTGAGCTAATCTAAACAAGGAGCAAATACGTTTAAATGAATAATCGTTTTATCAATCATTTTAGGCAGGCTATTGCAGATAAAAAAGTGGTCTCATTTGATGTGTTTGATACCGCTGTTGTGCGTAAAGTAACACATCCATACGATATTTTTAAGTTGGTTGAGCGCACCTACACCAAGAGGTATGGCGCGCTTGATTTCGATTTTTATGAAGAGCGCCTGATTGCAGAGTATTCTGCCAGAATACTGCAAGGCGTTGTTGAAAAGCCGAAAGAAGACATTACACTTGATGAAATATACGATCAATTGGCACACGTAAAAAAACCAGAGGTTGTCGAAGCGTTAAAAAAACTTGAAATCGAAATAGAATGCAGCTATACTTATTGCGACCGCATTATTTACACACTTTATCAAATGGCGTTACGCGCCGGTAAACGGGTTATCTTTACGTCGGACATGTATTTGCCGAAGCACTGTATTGCCGAAATTTTACAGCGCGCCGGCTATCAAACATATGAAGATATATTTGTATCTTCCGAATACGGTGTTACAAAGCATGCCGGCAAGTTGCAGAAATGCGTTTTGGAACGCATAAACGTCGCTGCAGGCGACGTTTTACACATTGGCGACAACTATTTATCAGATATTAAGCAGTCGCAAAAGTGCGGGTTGAGCACACTGTATTACCCGCAAAAAAGACTAAGTTGGGTAGATAAGATCGACGAAATAGACGTTAAAAGCGCACTGTTTAGGTCTTTGACAATTTCACTACTCAACAAAAATAACAAGTGGTCGAGCATTTGCGATAAGCCTGACGACTATCGCCAAATCGGTTATAATTACTTTGGCCCCTTCGTCTACAACTATTGTCTATGGATACATCGTCATTATTTTGAGCAACAATATGACCAAGTGTATTTTTTAGCAAGAGATGGTTACGTCATCAAAAAGGCCATGCAAATAATGGCACAGCATGGGTTTGCCGCCGTTGACGGGCAATATGTCTACGCGTCGCGCCGCGCGCTTCGCCTATTGCCATTTGCCGAGAGCATATCAGACCAGGCTTGCTTAAAGTTGTTGGAAGACGAAGAAATATACAATCGCACCATTGTTGATGTCTTCAAAAAATGGGGCTTAGATGCCGTAGCGCAGATTGACACTTTAAAAGCATACAACATAACACCAGAAATGGTGGTGCAAGACAGCGCTGCGTGGCGCAGCAAATTAGCGCAGGTTCTGACAGATCAGCGCGTAAAAGACGCAATACAGCAGAACGCCATATTGGAAAAACAGGCGATTGTTCAATACTTAAGAGAAAAACGAATTGATAAATACAAAAAAATAATGCTCGTTGACCTGATCGTTTCAGGCAATCTGCACAAAGGGCTGACTGATTTAGCGTCAGAAATAACTGAAGCGGCTTTACACGGTTGGTATTTTACAACTAACATGCATGCAATCAAACATGTCGAAAACGGCTACAAACTAAAGGGCTTTTATGTCGACCAAGGCAGACCGTTTTATCGTTTGAACGCGTTACAAGGTGCACTTGGCTTAATTGAATCAATTATTTCAGCGCCGCACCCCAGCGTTTTATACTTTGAAAATGTCGCCGGTAAAATAGTACCGCATTTTTCAGATGAAGTACTTGCACAAGCCGAAAATGACAAACTTGCGCAAATTCGCAGTGGCATTTTAGACTATGTGTCAGATGCGGCGGCATCTGGCCTTGGGTGTGACGATATGGCAATTGATTACAACTTGCCGATTCAAATGCTTAAAAAACTCTACACGCGGCCATCGAAAGCAGAGGCCAATATATTGGGTGCGCTCACCCACTTTGATATTGGTCAGGGCAAAAAAATGGGCATGCCATTAAAAAAGTATCACTATTTGCTTGCGCCCAAACGGGCGGCGCGGCATTTTAAAGATTCGGTTTGGAAACAGGCCTATATTGTAAATTTGTTTGGTGAATGGGCACTTTCTGATAAGGTAAAGGCAGTTGCAAGAAAAGCGGGCCGACTAAGAGGGCGTTAGACGTAAAAAGGGTAATATCATGAAGACAAAATACTTTTTTAGAAACATTGTCACTGGCATTTTTGGCAGACTAATCATTGTAGTCTTAGCTTTAATATTACCCAAACTGGTCATTGAAAATTACGGCTCAGAAGTAAACGGCGTCGTCTCATCATTAATGTCGTTCGCAATGTATTTAAGCTTACTAGAAGCTGGCATTGGCTTTGCGTCTATACAAGCACTCTATTCGTTAGTGCCGCATAAAAAATATGATGACATCAACGCGATACTCAGTGCAACGTCAAAGTACTATCGACGCAATGGTGTCGTCTATTTAATTTTTGTCGTTGGCCTGGCAATTATTTACCCACTGGTAGTTAAGAGCACATTGCCCTTTATGAAGATCTTTTTGATGACCATATTTTTAATGGGCCCCAACTTGATGATCTTCTTTGTTCAGGGCAGATACAGCGTTATGCTGACAGCCGACAATAAAAGCTACATCGCCAATGTCTTGGCGACCATAACTGGTATTGCAGTTAATTTGTCTAAAGTTGTCTTGATTGTAAATGGTTTTAGCATTACATTCGTATTGGCGTTAACGGGCGTATTAAATATTGCCAACGCAATTGCCCTGTCGCTATATGTCAAAAAGCGCTATAGCTTTATCGACTTTAATTGCGAGCCCAACTATCAGGCGATTTCCAAAAAAAATGACGTCATGGCATTTAACCTGTTAAATATCGTGATGAGAAACGTCGATGTTGCATTACTGACATTTTTTGTCGACATAAAACTGGTCAGTGTCTATGCGCTCTATAATATGATTGTTACACAAGTGCTCTTTATCCCCAATAGTGTTGCGCACAGCATATCGACTAGTATGGGGCAGCTGTACTATGAAAACCTTGAAAAATTCAAAAAAGTATACGACTGTTACGAAACGTATTATTTAGCAATAAATTTTTCGCTTTTTATTGCGCTCTATGTCGTCATCGTACCATTTATCACGTTATATACGGCAAATATAACAGATATAAATTACGTTGATCCACTTTTGGCACTGCTAATTGTGATTATTCCCCTACAAGAGGGGCTACGCATGCCGGCTTCAAACTTGTTCTTTTGGGTGGGGCATTACGATAAACTAAAAAAGTATGCGATAGTTGAAGTTATTGCCAATATTACATTGTCGGTTATCCTTATTCAGTTTTTCAAAGTTTATGGTGTTTTAATCGCTACGTCAATATCGATGAGTTACTTTACAGTTATTTCAGCGCGTTATGTCTATCGCGAATTACTGCACAGTAGCGTTGTCAGGTTAGTTCGTAAGTCTATCATATTTATTGGCTTATCGATTGGCATTGTCTTTGTAGTAAGGGGTATTCAGTTACACTTTACAAGTTTTGGCCAGTTCTTTATCAGTGGCATAGTGACATTTATTATCTGTTCAGCTGTTTATTTTATAGGCATTTCATCGTTTGAAAGGCAGTCTTTTAAAACACTGCTGGAATATATTGCCATTTTCTTAAGGCATTTGAAAGTGAAAGTAAATTGAAAGGAATTAGGAAGTAAAAATGACAAACCAACATAAGGCAATGCAAGCTCGTGAAATGGCATTGCTATTGACCTACGATTGGGCATTTAGCAATTGGCAACAAGAAATTCAACACTTTGAAGATATTGCTGCTGAATGCAGGCACAAGTATACAGAATCGCTTAACATCAACTATTTAACAGAACGACTAAACGTTGAGTTATCTTATTATAATCGGTGGCATAAGCAAGCTAACCTCGATGACATATATACCAGATTTCAAGAAACTTGGTCGCCGTTAGACAACGTTGAAGCGTTAAAGCATATTGAAAAAGACCGTTGGCTAAAAAAAGCAAATATAGCAAAATTGTTAAAAAAAATAAATAATTTTGCGCAAAATAATAACGGCGTAGTTACACTATATTTTGACAACTATACACATTGGCTGTACGAACAATTAGACGATGCTGAAAAACAGCAGTATTTTAATCGGCACGCAAAAGGGTTTTCAATTGGCGGCAAATTAGACGAGAAGTCAGCTGACTCGCCCAAGCAAATTGTATTATTGTCACATGGCAAAATCGGCAAAGCACTGCCTACTTCAGCCTTGCGGGCGCATTTTGACAAACGCAAACAAGGCATTGAAAGGTGGCTCAAACAAAAGGCAATAGCCAATCTTAAAAGGGCACGACAATTGACAGACAGCGACCCTTATTATCGCTATGGCTACCAACTATTTGGCCCAATCGTTTTGCCATATATTGATTGGATGATAGCGCTACAGCAAGCGGGCGCCTTTGAAGTTATTTATTTTATGTCACGAGATGGCTATTTATTTAAAAAAATGTATGATGAACGGTGTGCTCGACTGGGTATAGTGCAGAGTAGCAGCTATCTGTACATTTCAAGAAGAGCCGTTCGCTTATTGGCGTTAGATGAAGCGGTGACCGATTCATTTCTAGATAATGTCTTTGATTATGAGAGCATTCACAATAACAAGTTGTCAACTGCATTCGAAAAACTTGGCCTCGATACTGACAATTACACAGAATTAATTAACAAATATAATTTAGAAAGCAAAGACATGGTTGTCGACTTAGCTAGAGACAGGGCTAAAGTTTGGGCATTATTTAAAGAGCCAGCCATTAGCGGGGATCTTTTGCTACAGGCCAAAAAAGAACAAGCAAACGCCAAAGCCTACTTACAACAAGAAAAACTTGACGCACATAAAAAGGTTGCCATTATGGACTTTGTCTGCCGGGGCACAATACATGTGAGGCTGGCAGACTTTTTGAAAACATTCTGCGATGTCGAGGTGATTAGCCTTAACTTTGCAACGACGCTTGGCGCTAAAGAAAAATATGACGAAGGCTATAAATTACATGGTTATTATGCGACAAATGGCGTGCCGCAACAACGCATTGACATACTTACAAGTGCGGTGCCTATTTTAGAGTCTATTTTTACGGCGCCGCACCCCAGTGTTGCCGGCTATAGGCAAACTGAAGATGGTGTTGTTCCAACATATCGCGAAGATTCAAAAGTCTATTACAATTCAATTAAGCCAATTCAAGATGGCGTTTATGATTATGTCGTCAATGCGCCAACTGGGGTTGAAGAAGGCTGTGCAAAACCGCTTTCTAGGCACCAAAGTTTCAGTATTTTGCAGCGTCTTTATTTGCAGCCTAATGAAGAGGAGGCCAAATACTTGGGTAACTTAGAAATAGATGACTTCAGTTCGTTTACAAAGCTGGCCAGTCCGTTGCCAGCTTGGCACTACCTTGTTTTTTTAAAGTCGGCCTTGGCGCACTATCGCAATAGCGCTTGGAAAAGAGCCTACTTGGTCAATTTATTAGGGAGGTGGGTAACCAGCGAGAAATTCACCAAGATGTTTGGAAAATAAGGGGCTTTAGGTACAATGGAGTTAATCCCAGAATAAGCACAACGCCACGCAAAAATCGCTTCAACCTTTATGACGATTTTCGCATGTTTCATAATAATCTGGGGTAATGACACAAAAGAGAGGCAAATGGATGAATAGAAAAACATTTTTAACATTGATTGTATTATTATTGACATTGAGTTTTGTAAGTGGTTGTTCTAATTATAGTGATGTTCCTGACGATGCTTGGTACAGTGAAGCATTTCAAGAATTAGCCGTTCAGAAAAACATTATTGACGGCTTTAAAAATGGCACATTTAGGTCAGATGAGCAATTGACCTATTTTCAGTTTATTAAAAGCTTGGTGTTAGCACTTGACGCCGACTTTAAACCGTCAAAATCAAAAGATGCGTGGTATCTTCCCTACGCACAAAGAGCAGTTGAAATTGGCTTGGTAGAACAAGCCGATTTGCCGACAGATGATCGGCCGCTAACGCGGGGCGAAACAGCTGTTTTCTCGGCGAAGGCGCTGCAGCATTTGGGGCAGGCAAAACAAACAGAACAAAAATTCGATGTCGTGTTTTTAAGTGATTACAACGCAATGTCAATAAATGTCGCCCATGCAGTTTCCGACTGTTACGAAGCGGGTGTGCTGAACGGCTATCAAGATGGTTCGTTTAAACCGAATAGTACTTTATCGCGTGCTGAAGGGCTAGTCGTTTTACATCGAATTATCGATTCAGAACAACGTCTTGATGTACTTAATAGCCTCGAATCGCAAACATTTATAGCACCAATTGTCAAGTCGTTTCACCGAAGTGGACAGACCTTTATTGTATTTGAAGAAGTCTTAAAGCTGAATTGGGCTCAGCAGCCGAATTATCGAGACTTATTTGAAGCGCATCAAAAGGTAGCCGAAACTTATAAAATTAGTTATCATCTGTATCGCGATGACAAGCCAATTAGCAGCGTTGAACAGTTAACCCCAATTCGTACAATTGACGCATTTAGTGGCTGGAACACCGAAATACAAGGTATTAACACCAAAGACAAAGAAGATAATGCGCTGACTTATGTATGCGACCCGGCTGATGGACCGCTAAAGCCCTATCAAGGTCTGGCCGTTGTTTCAGCTGATCAAGCGCGCGATGCCTATTATGCCGTAACGGTTACAGTAAATGATACAACATACAACGAAATTAGACCAAATATAAACACAACGGCATTAATAAGTGAAAAGCCCGCTGTCGCTGAGCCGGTTTTACAAAGCGAGATGCTAGATATTCACTTTTATGATATCGAACATACCGATATAGCTTTTTATACGCGTTGGGAACCGGAACAAAATAGCGCCATAGCAGATAGACCATTTGACTACTTAATTGCCAAGCCGCAAACGCAATCGCCCAATGCTGCTTTGGGGCTACATTTGCACGGCTGGGACGGCAGCCTAACATCTGGCTACGGGCCGTGGACAAGACAGGGTGAGCAGTGTATTTTTGTCGCTTCGAATCAGTATCCCTATGATTGGTGGACAGGCTATCAAGAAAAGCATTATCAATTTGGCAATGGCTTTTTTGACCGCAAACCGGAAGAATACGCCGACACGGTTGTCAGACCGTATTCAACTAAGCGCTTGTTGTCATTTGTCGACTGGATGCACCAGTCTGGCCAATGGCAGTTTGATATCGATAAACTCTATGTATCGGGCTATTCAATGGGTGGCTCAGGTTCGGGCATGATGGCCATTCGCTACCCCGATAAAATTGCTTGGTGTAAGTCTGAAGTGGGCGTTCATAACCCCAATAATTCACCTGAATACACCCAGTCATACGAAAGAGTTTATGGCCCAAGTAACTTTAATCCGCTATTTGAAGACGGCACCCCGGTTTGGCAGTATTACAACGATATTTGGTATCTGCAAAACAATCGTGAAAAGGGCACCGGTCTAATTGTTTACAGCAACGGTAAAAACGACGAACACATCGGCTGGCAACAGGCGGTTAACTTTACCAAAGCGCTACAAGAGACAAAACAGCCACATGTATTCTGGTGGGGGCAGGAAGGCCATTGGCAATTTGCAAAATTACCAATAAACCTCAGCAGAGAGACCATGTTATTAGATTTAAAAGTCAAACAGTCGCTGCCAGCATTTACCAATTGTAGTTTAGATGATGATTTTGGCAATGGCGACCCGGCTGTGGGGGCGGCGGCCGGCCAAGTAAATGGCTATTTAACTTGGAACCCCAATACAATTGTTGACGAAGCGGCACGTTGGCAAATTGAAATTAATTTAATTGCAGAAGCACCTCAAGACAGTTGCACGGTTGACATTACAGCACGCAAATTACAAAAATTTAACTTGATTTCAGGGCAAGAGTTATTGTATTCTGTCGTACAACAAAGTAACCAATCTGTTATTGACAATGGTCGGGTTGTTGTAGATGAGTACGGCCTGTTTACATTAAATAATGTAAAAATAGGCAAAGACCCCTGTATAATTCGTGTTGAAAAGGTCGATTAGCGCTAGAGATGTGTGGCGCTATTTGATGGTGTTTTAAATGTTCAAGAGTTGAACATCAGACAGTACTTTGCAACGCAAAGATGGGAAAAGCCATGAGTAAGAAATCGATTTTGACATTGTTAATCGCATTATTGCTAACTGCGGGTATTATGAGTGGCTGTGCCAGTCATAGTGACGCGGTCGGTTATAGTGATGTTCCCGAATATAGCTGGTATGGTAGGGCCCTGCATGTTTTAAGTAAAGACAATGGCATCATCAACGGTTTTGACAATGACACGTTCAGACCAGACGATCATTTAACCTATTACCAGTATATTAAGGCGCTTGTATTAATTATTGATAATGACTTTCAGCCAACTGACAGCGATAATCAGTGGTTTTTTCCCTATGCTGAAAAAGCAATTAAACTGAAGCTCATTACAAAGGCAGATTTAATAGCCGAAGATAGGCCGCTTACCAGAGGCGAGATGGCAGTGTTAACAGCAAAGGCAATGTCAATTTTAGAACCAGAACAGTCAGAACAGGCCCTGTTAGAACACACACAGCAAGTAACATCTTCAGCAGATGAAAACAAATATGATATTTTGTTTTTAAGCGACTACTTTACACTGCCACCTGATATTGCCAATTCGGTTAAAGCTTGTTATGAGGCGGGGTTAATTACAGGCTACAAAGACGGTACGTTTAGAATGAACGACTATTTGTCGCGCGCCGAGGCAATTGTCGTACTGCACAGAATGATTGAACCCGAGTACCGACTTGATGCTTTCAAAGGGGTTAAATACAACGATTACATAGTGCCGATTATCAAAACATTTCACAACAGCGGCCAAACCTTTATTGTATTTGAAGAAATTTCGAAAGTAGACTGGGCGCATTCACCAACGAATCGCGAATTGTATGAGGCGCATCAAAAAATAAACAAAGCCTACAGTATTGTCTATCGCATCTACAAAGACGATAAGCCAATCACGAGCCTAAAGCAACTAAAGCCAATTCGCAAGATTAAAGCCTTTAGTGGCTGGAACACTGAAATACACGGCATTAACACGAAGAACAGAGATGCAGAGGCGATCACTTATGTCTGTAATACGGCGGATGGACCGCTTAAGCCCTATCAAGGGCTAGCTGTTATTTCAAGCGAACAAGCGGGTGATGCTTATTACGCCATAACGGTGAGTGTTAATGATAAAGTGTTCAACACAATTAAGCCAGCAGTCAACACCACATTAAAAGTTAGTGAAAAGCCTGATACTGCCGAGCCGGTTTTGCAAAAAGCGCTGTTAAACAGCTATTTTGCTGGTATACCGGATACCAATTCATATTTTTATACGCGCTGGGAGCCAGAGAAATTCAGTGCAATACCCGATCGGCCCTTTGACTATCTGGTGGTCAAACCAACGACGAACTCTAAAACGGCAGCAGCGGGGTTACACCTGCACTGTTGGGATGGCAACTTGGCTTCGGGCTACGGGCCTTGGACAAAGCAGGGCAAAGACTCAATACTTGTTTCTTCAAATATGTTTCCGTACGATTGGTGGACAGGCTACCAAGAAAAGCATTACGACTTAAACGACGATTTTTATGCCAGACGTGCTCAAGACTATGTCGGTTCGGTTGTTCGACCGTATACAACTGAACGGCTACTGTCATTTGTCGATTGGATGCAACAGTCTGGTCAGTGGCAATTTGACCTAGATAAACTGTTTGTATCTGGCTATTCAATGGGCGGCGCGGGCGCGACGATGATGGCGATTCGCTATCCTGACAATATCGCCTGGTGTAAGGGTGAAGCAGGCGTTCATAACCCCAATAATTCGCCTGAATACAAGCTGGCATACGAAAGAGTTTATGGCCAAAGCGATTATCAGCCGTTATATGAAGATGGCACACCAGCTTTTGATTATTACAACGATATTTGGTACCTCAAAAAGCATCGCGACAAGGGGCTGGGCTTAATTATTTACAGCAACGGCAAAAATGACGACAAGGTTGGATGGGAACAAGCGGTCAATTTCACCAAAACCTTACAAGAAACAAAACAACCGCATATTTTCTGGTGGGGACAAGAAGGCCATCAACAACCATCGAAATTACCGGTTAACCTAAGCAGAGATCAGATGTTATTGAACCTAAAAGTTAAACAGTCACTACCGGCGTTCACCAACTGTAGCTTAGATGATGACTATGGTGACGGCGACCCCTTAGTGGGCGATAAAGTTGGTCAAGTAAATGGCTATTTAACTTGGAACCCCGATACAATAGTAGATGAGACAGATCGTTGGCAGATTGAATTAAAATTAATTAAAGATGCACCGCGCAGAAGCTGTACGGTTGATATTACAGCGCGCAAGTTACAAAAATTTAAATTGGTTGCCGGACAAGAATTGAAGTACTCTATTGTAAGGCAAAGCGACCAAGCAGTTATTGGCAAAGGTAAAATTATTGTAGATAATGATGGATTATTTACAATAAAAAGTGTTATAATAAGCAAGGAACCATGTAAACTAAGCGTAGAAAGCCTAAGATAAGATAAGAGAGTGATATTTTGAATAAAAAAAGAGTACTTATTTTTGTGTTGTTTGTTTTTATTACAACAACCAGCGCAATGCCGCTTTATGCATTGCAGATTGATGATTCAAGTGTTGCAGACAATGGCAGTTACGATATTCTTTATGACAGTGGTTGGAACCTCATTTGGCAAGACGAATTTAACGGTTATGGTAAGCCGAACGCGCAATATTGGAGCTCGGTAAATCAGAATAGACACCCCAATAGTAATGGCCCAGACGTCTATTGGTTAGCCAATCAAGTGGCACTCAATGGTCGGGGGCAATTATCAATCAAAATGAATAGAATTCCTAACCGTAACAACGATAGTGATGCCTATGATTTTGCCACTGGCATGATAAGAACAAAAAACAAATTTGAAAAACGCTTCGGCAGATTCGAAGTCAGATGTAAGCTACCTAAAAAAAGTGGTTGGTGGGTGGCCTTTTGGATGATGTGCGATCAAGTTGCAAATGTTAACGGCAATGGTAAAGATGGCACTGAAATCGATATTTTAGAGGCCTTTGGTTGGAACAACCACGTTCACCATGCGCTGCACTGGGACGGCTATACAAGTCATCACAAAAGTGCGTCGCACACGTCTTATATTACAGATCACAACGCATATCATACCTATACATTAATTTGGACACCGACTGAATATCGCTATTATGTCGACGGGCAGTTGTCGTGGGTAACTGATAAGGGCGGCGTTTCGCAAGTGCCTGAGTACCTAAAACTGTCTGGTGAAGCCTCAACAAAGGGCTGGCTGGCGACAAGTGTATGGGCAAAAGACCCCACATACGTAGATTACCCCGATGAATTTTTAGTAGATTATGTCAGGGTTTATGACTACGATTTTGGCGTGGCGCCAATACCTAAAAAGCATATTGTCTTTGTTCCCAAAAGGTTAACATCTACCAAAGATGTTTATAATTTAGGTGAACAAGTAACTTGGCACGCCGAAGTCGAGGGCGAAGACATTCAATATCAATATTACCTGACGCGCAATAGTGTAAATCTCGATGTCACGGATTACTCGCCCGATCCCTACTATAGTTTTACACCGCATGAACCGGGTTATTACACGCTGTTGGCCTATGCGCGTTATGGCAGAACAGTTAAACAAGTCGGTCAAAAAAGGGTAAAAGTTCTTGGGGAACCCTTAAAATTAAATAGTATCGAAGTGCAGGCTGATGCCGCCAAAATTACCTGTCATGTCAATGCGCAGGGTGATAATTTGATCTATTCATACTATATATTACGCAATAATCAATTGCAAAAATATATTCCTTATGGAAAACGACAATCAGTTAGCGTTTATCCGCAAAGTGGCGACCATTACCGATTCTTGGTTTATGTACAAGACGAATATGGCAATACAGTAAGCGACTTTAGCAAAACAGTACGCTTTGATTGAGAATAGATTAGAGGAGATACTATGAAAAAACGCAAACGCAATGTAGTACCACTTATTGTAACGTTTTTGGTAATCTTTATGGTAGCTGGATACATAATTGCAGATCAGTTTATTTCATCAAAAGAAAACGATAGTATAAACGCAGATAGTTCTGTTATGCCCACTACCCTAGAGGTTGCTAAATCAACAAAGTATGTTTCTGCCGAAAGTATGGTAAATATCGCACCAGAGACAACTGTAACGTCGACTGCTAGTTCGACCGACAGAGAACTGCCAAAAATTAGATTATTACTGGTTGGTATTGACACGCGTAAAGACAACTACGAAGGGCGCTCTGATTCAGTCATTTTTGTACAGTATGACCCACAGACGCATACACTTAAAAAAATGCCTTTAATGCGCGATTTATATGTCGGCATAAGTGGCCATGGCAAGCAAAAATTAGCGCATGCCTACGCCTACGGCAGAAGCCAATTACTACAAGATACACTATGGCGAAACTTTGGCCTTAACATCGATTATTACATTACGTGGAACTTCTTTGACATGAAGCGCTTTATCGATTTAATCGGCGGCATTAAGCTTGATATTCCCAAAAATGAATTAAAAGCCGTTAACCAATTGGTATATGATATTAACAGTAAACCAGAGATGCAATTGACGGAAAGCATGCGACAAGACGGTGTATTTCATGTCAATGGCGAGCTAGCCCTTTCATATGCCAGAATTAGAAAAATTGGCAACGGCGACTTCGGGCGCATCCAGCGCCAACAAATTGTAATCGAGCAAATACTTAAAAAACTGATGCGCTATTCAAATGGCGAAGTCATTGCATTACTCGATAAATTCGACCTAAATATGCCAACTAATGTAGATACACGCATGTTGCTAAAATGGTATCAATTGGTCAATATCGATGACGATGTTCGTATTAACATTGAGAACAAGCGCATACCATCTGACGATACCTTTAAAGAAGCCAAAATAGATGGGCTCTACTACCTGGTGCTCAAAGAAGATTGGGATGTAAAAAAAGAAATAAGAGAGTTTTTGGAAGACTAGTATTATCGTTAAAAGTCGTGTTGTAAATTTAACCGCGGCTTATCATAAGCGTTTTTGTCGTTAACTTTGGCTTTACTTAACGACAAAGACGCTTTTATCGTTTACAATATCGGTGCGTTCTTCAAGTGGCGTATCGGCCTTTAAGTAAAAGGCGGGTCTTATACCGTTGTCAAATTCAATGCCAGCGCCGCCGAGTGTGCCGTTATAACTGTAACTGAAAACAACGCTGTCATACCAGGTGCTAGGTGTTCGCAGCCACCAGCCACAGGCGTCACCGTCGCCCTCTAAATAGGCAATGCGCGATTCTGTATCCTTAAAAAAGTCAATTGGTCTACCCTCTTTGACAGCTGTGGCAATTTCACGGAGGCCAAGTTCATGATGAGATAGTAAAAACACCTTGCGTTCAATTGTTTCTTTTTGATCACCTGTGCTGCCAATGCTATCTAAAGCAGTAATTTCAATTTTGGCCGTCACAACATTGTCGCGCGTTGCAGCGCTAAGTCGATCGATAAAATCTGTATTTAAAAATTCGTCAATTTCACTTGTGGCGTAGTAGGCGCCCATTTTTTTATTTTCATTATAGCGGCGCACCTCGGGCAATAATAATTGTCGCAACATCAAAACCGCGTCGTCATCTTGGCGAAGTGCGTAGTAGGGCTTATACGCGCCGTCTTCTTCAATATAGACAATTTTATCGCCAAAAGGGCTTAAATCGGCTAGCTTTTCTGGAGTAGCCCACATGCGACAAGCAGATAGCGCCAGTGCGGACATAAAAAGCAAAATTAACAGTATCATTTTTGTATTGATAAAATTAGGCAAAATATCTCCTTTAAATTGCGCCCGGTATAGTTGTTAGCATCAACTATACCGGGCGCATTTGTTGTTTAAACTATATCATGCTTGTTACTTAATTGCATGAATAATATTAATGATAATCTGAGCGGTTTCAGCACGCGACGTGTTGGCACGTGGCATTAACGTGCCTTCTGGTGTACCGTTGATTACGTTGCATTTGATCATCGTTTCAAAGGCAGTTTTGGCGTAATCGGCAATGTCGGCGCTATCTTTGAAGTTGTCAAACGAAATCGTATTATCATATGCCAAGTTTTCGACGCCAATTAGCGCTAATACGCGTTCTAGGATAGTTACTAGGTCTTGTCTGGAAATCGCTTTATTTGGTTCAAAGAGATTTTCGCCAGTACCCTTAACAATACCGAGGGCGCGCGCCGTGTTAATGGCATTGAAATGCGGACTATCCGGGTTGACATCGGCAAAGTACTCAGTAGGTTGACTTGGTAAAGCCAAGTAATTCATGACAAAGCCAATGAATTCTGCGCGTGTAATGGCTGTGTCAGGTTGATACACCGTATCAGTTTTACCATTGATAATGCTGCGGCTTGCTAGGTCTTCGATAACATTTTTTGCCCAATGCGCGTTGACATCGGCAAAGCTTTTACCTGCAAATACAATTTTTCCGGCCTTTGGTAGGTCTGCTCTATTGTAGAGTGCAACAATACCTGGGCGAGGTAGCTCAACGTTAAATTTATTGTTGACAATCGTACCGTCAAATACCTCAGCTTGGCCTTTTTCACCAAATAAGACAATGCCGTAATTGGGCTTTTTCTCAGTGGTGGCAAGGTCAATTTCAACCTTTTGAAGCGCACTGCCTTTAGCCGTAAAGTCGGCTGCGCCAATTTGATAAGTCTTTAACGCCAGCGGCAATCTGTTGTATCTGGCAAAATTGTCAGCTAGCGCTCTACCTGATTCAATTAATGCGCCATTTTTCAGACCACCAAGTGCAATTCTATTGTCATCAATGACATAAACTTCGTCGTCATCCTCATCGTCGTCATCGTCATCATCATCGTCATCGGCGTCTACTCTTTGGTATAGCGCCTTGACCCAAAGGTCATCAATAACATTGTCAAACGATTTATTCCAACCTCTAAACGTGTAACCTGCTCTGGTTGGTGCAGGCGGTGCAACGGCAATGGCACCATGTGTTACGGTTTGAACTTCTAGTACGCTGTCATCCCAGTCGACAAATGATACTTGATGTGTTTCGACATTACCATTTTGGCTATAAAGCGCTTTGACAATTAGGTCAGTTACGACGTTGTCAAATGGCTGGCTCCAACCGATAAACTGGTAACCTGCTCTGGTTGGTGCAGGCGGTGCAACAGCAATGGCACCATGTGTTACGGTTTGAACTTCTAGTACGCTGTCATCCCAGTCGACAAAGCTTACCTGATGGCTGCTGCCGGTTGTGAAGCGGGCCACTATTGCTATGTCGTCTTCAACGCGCATGCGCAACAAGTTTCTGGTGGCTACCAGATTGTCATTGATATACCAGCCTACGAATGCGGCATTTGGTTTAGCTATCGCTTCAAGTTCTACGTATTGACCGGCTTGTCTTAGACCGCCACCAACAGCAATACCTAGGTTTTCGTCATTGCTAGTTGCAGTAACTAGATAATAGCCCTCGCTTGCCGATTTACCAGCAAGTTTTTGGCTAGGATCAATAACGTTGCCGTTGAACGACAGTGTATATGGTGTACTTGAACCATTTAACTGTCTTGCAAGTAACAATTGGTTATCAGCATCGCTGTATTTAGGAATCAACGATTGATAGACATCGCCTTTTCTAAGCGGTAAGTCGAAGTAATTGATCAACAAGTCTGTCTCGCCAGATACTGGGTTATACTCGGTAATAGAGTAATCCATTTCGCCGTCATCAGTTGCCTCAATTTTAACGCTATATTCATCTGAAGAAGGCAAGTAAACGAGCTTTTCACCATCTTGATTAACTGCCGAAATAATGGTGGTAAGTTGTTGCGGCACATCGTTGATAATACCGGCAACTGGTTGGCCTTCGGCGTTGTAAACTGTAATGTCGACAGGGCAGTTAATGCGAATAACGCGATAAGCACCAACAACATGATTTTGCTGTGCACCAGTTGTGTAATTAGAATCCATCGACTGTAACCATGCTAAGCAAATTGTAGGGTCGTGTGCTTGGCCAATACTTTTCATATTGGTGTACAGATTTGCTGATAAAACAGGGTGTTTTTTACCCATTTCGATAACTAGATTAGCAAGCGCAGCGACAGCGCGTTTAAATTCCTTTTCGTTATAATCAGTGATACCGACATTTTTAATACTGTTTTCTAAAACTTTGGCAGCAGCTTTGATGCAGCTGTCTTTACCTTCGAAATAGCACTTGGCCAACAGCATTGGAAAATTATCTTTGAACTGTTTTGCTAGCTCGTCATTTAATCTTTTTGCTTCGGCAGGTTTTGACCCTAAGAAAATACTGCAAATATCTCTAATGCCTGTTTGATAAGTTGCAACATAGTTATTTCTGCTAACAATTAGCTCTTTAACTAATCTAGTAATATAGTCATTCAAAAATATATCTTGCGAAACACTTTTGTCATCTATAATACTTACGCCGTTCCAACCGACAGTAACTTTTTTCATAGTAAAGTCGTCAATGATGTAGGCTTTAGCGGCTGGCATTGCATTGTATTTTTCTTTCATCTTTGCCAAGGCATCAGCATATTTCTTTTCTGAAAGTGTAGCGGCACTTGGCAATCTTTTATCGATACCATATCTCGAAAAATCCCAAGCGTTCGGTGCAACTTTAGGCACCGGGTCATTTAAGTTTATTGTATTGAAAATATTGTTGTATTTTGAGTCTTTTGTATTGTCCTTCAAGACACCGGCAGGTGCTTCAAATGTGTAAGTATAGATGTTTTCCAACTCTAGATTACAATTTGGAATCGTTGCACCGTTATCAAGCTTACCAGCGACCAAATTGGCAACGCCACCACCGCGGCTGTAACCGGTCAACCATAGCTTAATATCGCCGTTAATATTGTGCTGCGCAACATAGCTATCAATAAACGCAAGTACGTCATCACTAGCCTGATCAAAGCCATCGTGTGCGCCATTTTCGCCAATTGTAAAATTGCTGGCCCATTCTTTTTCGTAACCGCCGCCTCTAACGGCTAAAGCCAATAGCGTATAGTCTTTTTTATCGACTGAAATCGCCTTGTGTGCCATGACGGCACCAATTGAATCTTTGGTTGGCCTTTGTTGATAGCCAGCGTTGATCATAAAGTCTGAAAAGCCGAGTTCTTCAAATAAATCATCGGCATTTCGAGCTTTATTGGCGTAAGTTGGCACTTCGGCGCTGGCCCAAGAGGCCAATTCTAAACAAAGTGACATTGTTGCCAGATGCTCGTTATAAATGTAAGATGATTCATTAAAGTACTTGTCGTTGTAATAGTACTCGGCAGGGTAGTCTTTGTCATCGCCTAAATAGAAGAAATTGCCATGACTTTCGGTAATGTCTTTGGCAACTTCACCAAAGGCAAACTCTAAATCGTCAAGATTTGTTACATCGTAATAGCCTGAATTTTGCAAGCCTTCCATAACACGCCTTGCAAATTCCAGATTTTTATCTTTTAGACTGTGAAAAAAGCCCAATGATGTTATGTTGTATTTGTCTTTTAGCGTTTGCGCATAATTGTGTACGCCGTTGCCATGTGTGTAGCGTCTGTGGTCAGCACTTGTGTAGGGGCCGAACTGGCTTGTTGCACCGCGGTTGGGAATACCATCAGACATGACAATGATATTTTTGATTGCATCCTTAGGCAAGTTTGCCAGATTAAATGTTTGATTGGCTTTTACCATACCATCATAAAGATTGGTAGAGCCATACGCGGATAAGCGGTTAATGGCGTTGTATAACTTGTTTTTGTCATTTGTGAAACCAGAAAGCTTGCTAGCATTCCACGAAAATTTGACGATAGCAACGTAATTTTCGCCGTTTGCTTGAAGCACTTGGTCAACAAACTTTTTTGAAGCTGCTTGTAGCGTGCTCTTTGGCGCGCCCGACATACTACCCGAGTCATCTAATACTAACACAGTGTAACGCTTAATTGTCGAACCGCCGCCGGAGGTGTTATCAGCGAATGCAAAATTTGGAATTAAACTGATAAGCATCGCGATAATCAGAAGTAAACTCGTTATCTTCTTAGTTTTTTTCATTTTTTGCTCCTTATAACTGGTCAATTAGTTTCGTACGCTTCGCTAGTTTTGGATAAATGATAAATGCTAAAAATTTAAATACGCTTTTAACCCGTATTATTCATTCGCTAGTGTGAACAACTTGGATTTGATTGTTAAAAATATAAAAAAAACTTATCTTCTCTAACCGTTATTTTATCATGAGATAAAGTAACAAACAATCGATTTTTAGAATTTATTTTTGCGATTGAGCAAAATGGCAATAGCTCTAGTTGAAAATCATTATTAATGCTATAATAATACCGAGGCAAGCCGTTTTTTTGGGGTTAAACAATGATCGAAACCAAGAACATATCTTTTAGCTATGGTAAAAGTTGTGTTTTACAACAAGTTAATTTTAAGGCGGAAGCAGGCGAAACAATTTCATTGATTGGGCCCAATGGTTCAGGCAAATCGACGTTTTTGCGCTGCGTTGCAGGCATTTATAAAGTGAGTCAAGGTGACATCTATATCGATGGCATTGCGCTAGACAAACTGAAGACGCGTCAAATTGCCCAAAAGATTGCTTTTTTGCCGCAGTCACAAGAACCAATTAAGGGGCTAACTGTCAGCGAATTGGTCGCATTGGGGCGTTCGACTTATCAAAAAGTCGGCTGGAAACAGTCTGCCGAAGACAAGCAAAAAATTGCTTGGGCGATTGATTATATGCAATTAAAGGGACTAAAGAACCGTTACGTCAACGCGCTGTCTGGCGGCGAAAAGCAAAGAGCCTGGATTGCCATGATTCTAGCAAAAAATACACCAATTATTTTGCTTGATGAACCAGTTACTTATATGGACATGAATTATCAATGCCAGCTGTTAGATATAATAGCCGACCTAAAGCAAAGTTTTAATAAAACTGTAATAACCGTATTTCACAATATCAACCACGCATTAAAAATAGCGGATAAGGTCTATTTGTTTGAAAACGGCAAAGTGTTTTGTTCGGGTCGTAGTGACGCGGTTATAACGCGCAGTCACATCAAAGCAGTTTACAATGTCAATGCACAAATTTGCAAAGTCGATGCCTATGACAAGCGCATCGTCGTTCCAATTAGCGTAAATAGTGAAAGAGGTGTTTAAGTGTTAACGATAATGCTACACGTTCCGGTCAATACAAGAGGGTATTTAACGCGCTATTTAAAGACTAAATTAAAGCATCTTGAGCCAAAAATAACTGAACAGATAAGCATTGTATCGCCACATGATGAGGCCTACGCAGGCGCAGCTAAAGATAGTTGGCTTGAACAGGCGTTAAAAGACAATTTGATCCCCGATATTATTGTTGCCAATGGGCCAGGTTTTGCCTCATTTTATCAAAATCAAACACTCTATCAGTTATTTGATAATATCGCCCTTGACTTAGCAAGAACAGTTCCAGTAAGAGAAGATATGCAACCGTTAATCGACCAAGCGGGCAAGCTATTTCCGATCAGTGTGTATCCGCTAGCGCTGATTTACAATAAGGCGCTCGTCAAACAAGGCACGCTGCTAAACAGTTGGCAAGATTTATTTAACCAACAGTTTAAAGTCGTATTTCCCGATCGCGATAAACCGCTGACAAGAGCCGTTGGCGCGTACCTGTTAGATAAGTATCCAGAGCAGTTTAAACAATTTGAAAGCCGTGTTACCTATGCAGGTGGGCCAAAAGATATCATTAGAAAAGTGGCTTCTGCTAAATATCACATGGCGATGACATTGGGGCCATTCGCAATGATGGCACCAAAGCAAAAAATAGCAATTCATTATGCCAAAGAAGGCTTTGTGGCAATGCCACAATTGTTAGCGGTAAAAAAAGGCAATAAAGAGGCATTGCAGATTGCAGCAATGTTTTTAGAGGAAGCGCTTCAATTATATTTACAATCGCAGGCAATATGGAGCGTACGCAAATTAAATGAAGCAAAAGCTTACCAGCATAGTCAAATGCTGTCAGAATTTGAGGAGTGGAAGTCGTACTTTAAGAAAATTAGCGACTTCGATCATTATAAATTATGCTGAAAGATAACGAGAATTATGAAATACTAAATAGGAGGTTACTATGAAAAGGCTTACAAAGGCAGTTGTATTATTAGTAGTCATGGCGTTTTTATTCTCGCTGTTCGGCTGTAGCGCCAATCAAGAAACCACAACAGAAAAGAACACCACAACCGCTGCACCAGTTGAGACGACAACCGAAAAAGCAGCAGAGACAACAAGTCAGAAAGCAGCTGACACAGCGGCTCAAGAAGCGACGACGGCACCACAAGAAGAAGCCGGCAATGTCGTGCTAGATGACTTGGGCAGAGAAGTTGTTATACCGCAAAATGCCGAAAAATATATTGCCTTATCGTCGGCATCAATGGAAGCGCTGATTAACTTAGGTGTTATGCCGATAGCAAAAATTGACAATTATAAGATAAAGAGCGCCGCACAGGACTTGCCATCAGTCGGCAAAATGAATGCGGTCAATATGGAGGCGATTTATGATTTAAAGCCCGATGTCATCTTTGCACAAACTAGAAAGCACGCCGCAAGCGAAGAAGCACTTGTTAAAAGTGGAGCAGCAGTATTCTTTTTTGACCCCGATGAGGGCGGCAATGCGCCAATTGTCGATTTAACGGAACGCTTTGGCAAGATAATTGGTAAAGAAGCAGAGGGCAAAGCCTATACTGAACGCATTTACGCTAAAGCAAAAGAATTAGCGGCAAAAGTAAGCACACAAACTGAAATAAAAACTGGTCTGGTGATCATACATGGAGACACCATAAAAGCGGCAATTAACGCCAGTAGTTTTGGCTCGATGTTAAGTTTATTGGGCGTTGAGAACATTGTCCCTGACGGGCTGCCGGGTTCTGATAAGGGCAGTTTTGTAACTTTTGATATGGAGACGATCATTGCTAAAAATCCCGATGTTATCTTTGTTATGACCAATCTAAAAGATAAAGAAGACAACAAGAAAATTATCAAATCATATAAGCAAAACCCCCTGTGGCAAGATTTAGCAGCCGTCAAGAACAATAAAATTGTTCCGCTGCCCTTTAAAGTTAACCCGAATCGCGCATCAGCTGAAGAAATGTTAGAAAAGATGGCGGAGGCACTCTTAAAATTAGGTAAGTAAATGTTCTTCAAAAAAGATATTTCGACTAAAGAATTGGCAATAGCACGAACGGCAACACTAATAGTTTCACTGTTAGTGTTGCTTGTCGTGATCAATATTAGCCTTGTGATGGGCACTATAAAGTTTTCGCTGTCCGATGCCTACGAAACGATTTACAACAGTTTTAATGGTGGTAATGTCAATCAAATTATCTTTAGCCTGCGCGTGCCCAGAATTCTCACTGGGGTATTAATTGGTATAAATTTGGGCGTAGCAGGGGCACTATTACAGGCGATACTGAGAAATCCCATGGCATCGCCCAATATCATTGGCGTCAATGCTGGTGCGGCCTTTTTAGCGGTGCTTATTATGACGGTTTTACCCAGCTTATCGAGAAGCATTCCGTTATTCGCATTTTTGGGCGCGTTGTTGGCAACATTGTTTATTTATCTTTTGTCAAATGTATCGAAAAATAGCAATACCGTGCACATTGTTTTGGCAGGTATCGCCGTGTCTAATTTACTAAAGGCCATTACGTCGGGGTTAATGACATTAAATACTGACACATTAGATATAACCTATTCATGGTTGTTGGGCAGTTTATCGGGTCGCACTTGGACATCACTTGAACTTTTATTGCCATATAGCATTTTCGCACTATCCATAACTATTTATATCAGCCCAAAGGTCAATCTGTTTAGCTTGGGTGACGAACTGGCCCAAAGTATGGGGCTTTCAATTGGTGCTTACCGCGTGTTAATTATGTTCTTGGCGTCAATATTAGCTGGCAGTTCGGTTAGTGTTGCCGGCACAATAGGTTTTATCGGCCTTATTGCACCACATTCGGCCAGAATGATCATTGGCAATGATTATCGGTTTTTGATTCCGCTGTCTGGTATATTTGGTGCAATTTTATTGGTTGTTTCCGATACGGTGGCGCGCGTTGTCTTTCAGCCAGTAGAATTATCCGTCGGCATCGTAACGTCGGTTTTAGGTGCGCCGTTCTTTTTGTGGTTGTTATTTAACGCACGTAGTTCACGCTAGAAAAAATATTTGTAATCTTTTAATCAGTCCAATATAAGTGAGGTAATTGTGATGTCAGAAGATAAATTAAAAAAAGCCTATCGCGCGTCAGAGGATATTTACGACGATGTCTTAACGCAAAACAGTTGGTTTGGCAAACTCTATATAGGCATTTTTTGGGGCATCGACGACAATCAAATTGCCGAGCAAGTACTGAGTTTCATACCTGATAACTTCAGTGGCAAGTTGCTCGATGTACCGGTTGGCACTGCAGTATTTACACACCAAAAATACGCCGAACTCGAACGTGCTAAAATCACCTGTGTCGATTATTCAGAAGTGATGATCGAAAAGGCCAAAGCGCGCTTAGCCGATTTAAAAAATAGTAATATTGTCTGTCAACAGGGCGACGTTGGCAATTTAGAATTTGCCGATCAAACGTTTGATATTGTGCTGACAATGAATGGGCTACACGTTTTTCCAGATAAAGCAAAAGCGTTTGGTGAAACAGCGCGCGTGCTTAAAAAAGGCGGCAGCTTTATCGGCTGTATGTATATCAAAGGCGAATACAAAAGAAGCGACTTTGTCGTCAATACAGTCTTAGTAAAAAAAGGTTGGTTTAGCGCACCATTTCAAACCAAAAGCGAATTACAAGCCATTTTAGAAAGCTATTATTCTGATGTTCAGCTTTATTCAGACAAGGCAATGGCTTGGTTTAAGTGTATTAAATAAAATCTAGTAATTAAACTTTTCTATCATGGCTGATAAATGATTACTTAACTTACGAATACTGATCGCATTTTTATTAATGTTTTGGACATTTACATCAAATTCTTCAGTAAATGCGGCAACTTCTTCGCTAGATGCAGCTGTTGCTTGTGATATGCTGGCGATGTTTTGTATTGCCATTAGAATGGTGTTTTTCTTGGTATCAACATTAGCTATTTTTCCGTTTACATCGTTAACGTTGTCAATCATTTTTTCTAAAGAACCAGTCACGTGCTCAAAATCATCTTTTGACTTGTTGACGGCGACAGATTGATCTTCAGACACTTTCAAAACGCCATCCATTAGGTCTTTAGTAAAATTCACCTGTTCTTGAATTTCTGTCACTATCGAAGATATTTCAACAGTCGAAGTATTAGATTCTTCCGCCAATTTACTAACTTCTTCGGCAACTACCGCGAAGCCGCGACCGTGCTCACCAGCTCTAGCTGCTTCAATTGAAGCGTTTAATGCCAATAGATTTGTTTGACTAGAAAGTCCGTTGATGACTTCACTAATTTCAGAAATGCGCATTATCTTATCGTACAGTGTGTTGATGGCATCATTGATGTTGTTTGAAGCTTCAATATTTTTGGCGTTGCTGGTATTTAAGCTAATCATACTTTCTTTGCTTACTTGGCTAATGCTTTTGATTTTAGCAGTGCCAAGTTTCATCGTTTCGGAAATGCTGTTAATTTTATTGATTTCGCACCCTAATTCTGTTAATTTTTCAGAGGTTTCAATGATCTCTGCCGCCTGATTGGTTGCGCCATCGGCAATTTCTGATGTCACAACTGATAAATTTTCTGAAGAAATAGCGACCTCGCCGGTGATGTTTTCTAATGAATTACAGACATCTTCTAAGTGCTCGGTTGAAGATGATATTTCAACAACCATATTTCTAATCGCACCAATAATTTGGTTAAAATTGCTTGCTAATTGTCCAATTTCATCTTTGCTCAGTACATCTAACACGTGGCTCAAGTTACCTTCACCTTGGGCTATTTCACTTAATTTGTCATTGACGCGTTTTAAAGGCTGTGCTATTCTTTTGTTCGCATAAATATAAGCGAATACTAGCATAGCCAGACCAAAAACCGATAGTGCCAGTAATACCCTTTTAAAATTATATACTTTCTTATCGTAATTGCTTTGGTACATTAAAACAATTTTGTGAATGTCATTTTTGATTGGCATTGCATGCGCCGCAATATAATTGACGTCTTCAGCGGAAGCTGTTTTAGTTAGCACCTTATTCGCTGCAGAGGTATATGTATTGATCTTTTCTGATAGATCGTTAATTTTTTTGACGATTGCGACGTCTTCGTTTTTGCTGATTTTTAAAGAACTGTCACCATTGACAAGTGCGGTCATAATCTTGTCGTATTTTTTCAGTTCGCTCGCCAGCAGTTCACTTGCATTTTCTAAATCAGTAATTTTATCGTCACCGACGTATAGTTGAATAGAGTAATTACTAATTAACATTGTACGCATTCGTTGGCTGCCGGATAAATTGATTGCGACGCCATCATCACTCATTCTGTTGAATGTACCAAAGGCTGCAAAAACAACGATGACAAAGGGAATAAAGATTAGTAGAAAGACAATTAGTAGCTTTGATTTTATGCTGCGCATTTTTTGCTCCTTAAATTCTAGTTTGGGTTTACATATATATCGGTATTTTTATGGCATTTGTTAAGTTAAAGTTTTATCAAATAACCTTTGCTGAAACACTGTAAAGATTAAAGCGATGATATTGCAGTTGTAATCAATAAAAAGCCAAATTAAACGACTTTCGTTCATTTGGCTTTTTTAAAATATTTTTTATTGGCACCCAACAAAGGCATTATGTTCTTGAAAAGATTTAGGTTTAGTCTATTGTCATTTAACCAATAAACTATCCAATTCATCATCACTGATCTGATAATTAAAGAACAGTTCATAAAACTGCTTGGCTTTTTGCCTGACATCGGCATCGTATATATCGGGGTACAATAAATTACCCAGCCAGTAAATGCCCATTAATTGGTTAATTGATGGCGGGCGGCCCATCCAGTTATAAAGTGCGTTAGGCACTTGATAAATTGGCGCATTAAGCGCCTTAAAAGTGGCGTCTGATTGAGCATTTTGATAAGCTGAAGGACGGTTGATCAGAACAACATCGGGTTGCCAGTTAAGCAGTTGTTCGGCACTTATTAAATTGCCGCCACTGCCTTTGGTCTTTTCCAGTTTAGCAACGTTGTCGGCGCCAACCAACTGAATCACCCTGCCGTGTATATTAGATGCCGAAATGGCTTCGTAACCC
>PDWI01001620.1_pt1 | contig 79290 bp, 71 predicted proteins | sample 1430891 | NCBI WGS metagenome assembly PDWI01 (sample SAMN01162508, study PRJNA174530) | Oral metagenome, whole genome shotgun sequencing project. | biome: Marine environment; feature: Marine mammal; material: Swab sample of the gingival sulcus; isolation source: swab sample of gingival sulcus... | reverse complement strand
ACATATCCAAGCTCTCAAAGACAATGCTATACTCACCAACACAACACCAAACATGAAAGAGAAAAGAGGATGGATCATGCTTATGCTCATGAGAAGTCAGAAGAAATAGAAATACATATACTATTTCTAAAACCGATACACCACATAGATCAAAATTTGTGTGGTGTATTTTTATGGTTTATGGTGAAATGATTTAGATTTGCGGAGCTTTCATACACTTCCGAGTTGTATATCGCATTCAAAAATATGTGTATCAACAAATCATACAAATGATTTCCAAAATGAAATGAATATATGCATATCCACAATGCATTTGAATGTGAATGCTCAAAATGAATTATCCTCAATCACTGCACTCAAAAAAAATCCCAACCAAATCGGTAGGGATTTTTGATTTCTTTCAGGAAAGAAAAATTAATCTTCGTCTTCTTCGAAAGTCACACCTCGCTCTTCTCGGATTTTTTCCGTAATACTTGTTGGAACCTGTGCATAGTGAGCAAATTCCATGACGTATGTTGCTCGACCTTGACTCATCGATCGAAGGTCAGTTGCATATCCAAACATTTCAGAGAGTGGAACATGAGCTCGGATAATTTGAGCCAGTCCTCGCTCTGTCATTTCGATGACCTGTCCTCGTTTTGAGTTGATATTTCCAAGCACGTCACCCATGTATTCTTCTGGAGTATTGACTTCTACAAGCATAATTGGCTCGAGGAGAACTGGTTTTGCTTTTTTCGCAGCCTGTCGGAAGGCTTTGATCGCAGCCAGTCGGAAAGAGAGCTCATTCGAGTCAACATCGTGGAAGCTACCAAAAGTAAGTGTTGCTTTTATATCAACGATAGGGTATCCAGCGATAATACCTCGTGCATACGCCGTTTCAAGTCCTCGCTCAACACCAGGGATAAATTCTCGTGGGATCACACCACCAACAATCTTATTGATAAAGACATTTTCTTTTTGGTATTCTTCTGGTTCAGCTTCTCGCATTTCTGGAGTAATTGGCTCAAAAGTAATAACAACATCACCGAATTGTCCACGACCACCAGATTGTTTTTTGTGGATTCCTCGCTCATCGACAACTGGAAGAGTGAGTGTTTCTCGGTACGCAACTTCTGGTGCACCAGTATTTGCCTCGACTTTAAATTCTCGTTTCATTCGGTCGATAAGGACATCAAGATGGAGTTCTCCCATACCTGAGATAACAGTTTGACCGGTTTCTGCATTAGAAGAAACTCTAAAAGAAGGATCTTCTTCAGCAAGTTTTGAGAGTGCCATACCCATTTTTTCTTGATCGGCTTTTGTTTTTGGCTCTACAGAAATCGAGATAACTGGATCTGGGAAGACCATTCGCTCAAGGACAATTTGTTTTGAATCATCACAGAGTGTGTCACCAGTTTTTGTATTTTTAAGTCCGATAACCGCACCGATATTTCCAGCTGGAATTTCATTGATTTCACTTCGAGAGTTGGCATGCATTTGAAGAAGTCGTCCGATTCGCTCTTTTTCTCCAGAGACTGCATTTTTTACGTATGATCCAGATTTGAGAGTACCAGAGTAGACTCGCACAAAAGTAATTCGCCCTACAAATGGGTCAGTCATAATCTTGAAGGCAATAGCAGCCAGAGATTCGCTGACGTCTTGTTTGAGAGTGATATGCTCTTCTTCGTTATCTGGGTGAGTTCCAGTGATAGTCCCTTCATTGACATCAAGTGGTGAAGGAAGATAGTCTACGATTGCATCGAGAAGTGGTTGAACTCCTTTGTTCATAAGAGCTGAACCACAAAGCAGTGGATAAATATCATCGGCAATAACTCCCTTTCGCAGTCCTTGTTTGATCTCATCTTCTGTGAGTGTTCCATTTTCGAAATATTTTTCCATAAGTCCTTCATCCTGCTCAGCGGCTTTTTCGATGAGTTTTTCTCGAAACTCTTGTGCTTGTGCTTTTTGAGATTCTGGGATTTCTTCTTCGATGACTTTTTCTCCATAGTCTCCATCAAATTTATATGCTTTCATCTTGATAAGGTCGATAACTCCTTCAAAAGCATCTTCTTCTCCAATAGGAAGTTGGATTGGGATTACTTTGTTTCCAGCGAGTCGTTTTTGGATAGATTCGTATGTCATCATAAAAGATGCTCCTGTTTTATCCATTTTGTTGGCAAAAGCCAGTCGTGGAACTCCATATTTATCAGCTTGTTTCCAAACGGTTTCAGATTGAGGCTCAACACCAGCCGCTCCATCAAATACCGCTACAGCTCCATCGAGAACTCGCATAGATCGCTCTACCTCGATAGTAAAGTCCACATGTCAAGGAGTATCGATAAGATTGAGATCAACATCATGCCAAGTTGTCGTCGTCGCAGCAGAAGTAATTGTGATTCCTCGCTCTTTTTCTTGTTCCATCCAGTCCATTTGTGAGGCACCATCATGTGTTTCACCAATTTTATGGTTGATACCCGTATAAAAAAGAATTCGCTCAGATACTGTCGTTTTACCCGCATCAATATGGGCAGCAATACCGAAATTTCTGAGATTTTTCAGGTCTTTTGAAATAGCCATATATAAAAAATAAAAATAATAAATTATTGAAAAGTTAGGATTCTCTCTTTTTTAGAGAATACAAAAAAGAAGAGATTTCCTAAAAAATCCACGACATAATATGAAAAAAAACAAAAAAGTCAATTTTTAAGCGCAGAAAAATTTGCTTTTTCGAAAAAACTGTCTATACTCTGTAAGCTTTTTGAAATATTTGATTATAGGTACGGCAAAAAGCATCCTAATATATGCCCAGGTGGTGGAATTGGTAGATGTGCGGAAATGCGAGTTTGCGAAAGCAAACGACACATTGGAGCCATACTCCCGAGAACGAGCATTCGATGAAATCGATGCGACATTCGAGTGGGGTGTGCGTGGTTCAAAATGAGCGTAAGCGAATATTTGAGAGCCATACTCCCGAGAACGAGCATTCGATGAAATCGATGCGACATTCGAGTGGGGTGCACGACGATCAAGCACCATCGAAGCAAAAAAGCAAAAAACATATGCCCAGGTGGTGGAATTGGTAGACACGACGGTCTTAGAAGCCGTTGCCTTTGGCGTAAGAGTTCAAGTCTCTTCCTGGGCACCATTGGTTACAAACAAAAGAAACTTCTTTATTTGAAAGAGGTTTTTTATTTTGTAGGAATTTGGAGACTTGAAAAGAGGACAATTTTCTTTGAAAAAAAGAAAATTAAAAAATGCCTTGAATGGCATTTTTGTGTCCGAGCCGTCTCTGGCAGGTTGCGAACGCAACCGAGAAGAACAAGTCTCTTCCTGGGCACCATTGGTTACAAACAAAAGAAACTTCTTTATTTGAAAGAGGTTTTTTATTTTGTAGGAATTTAGAGACTTGAAAAAATAAAAAAGTATTGACTTTTTATGCATTTTGCCTAAGATAGACCAGTTATTTTAATTTTTAACTCTTTTTAAATTATGGAAGATAGTCGAAAACTCCCTCAAATAGATGGACTAGAAGAACACTGATGACATGGAAAAGAATGGCTTTTGTTATCATCATCAGTAAATATTACTCTTTTAGTAGACGAAAAAGAATGGCTTGAAATAAGAAGTCAATCTGTAAGCAAAATACATCACATCGGTACTACTCATGAATGAAAAGAAGTGTATTTTGACTCAAGCACACAAGAAAGAGGTATATTTCTTAGTGAAACTCCAGGAAAAATAAGCACACAAGAATTGATACAGTCCTTGGGAAATATGCCCCACCCGTTAGAATGAAGAGAAACACAAAAAGTAACAACAAAAATCCAACAAAATACTCAAAATACTTTGGATTAAAAAAACAGATAATAAAAACGCCTGGAAGAGAGATATCAAAAATACGAATCCCTCCATAGAGAGGGATTTATATCGTTTATTTTTTCTTTTTTATTTTTTTCTTGAGCCTTCTCTCCAAATTCGACTTGGCAAATTCAGAGATAAATAGAGCTATAATCCCGATTCCCACAAGAATATAGAAAGAAGTAAATATTTTTCCTATATCTGTTTTTGGTGCTAAATCACCGTATCAGACGGTTGTCAGAGTAACAATACAGAAATAAAAAGAATCGACCCAGCTAAATTTTTCTACAAAATGATAAAAAATAGCTCCGGAAATTATCGTCACAAAACTCATAGAAAAAAGGATGTGAAGGTTTTTGCTTGTATTCATAGTAATTATTTTATAAAAACAGTTTTCGTTTCTATTGATAGGAAAATAATTTTAAAAATGTATATCAAATACATTATCTTATTCTGCTGAAATCATCATATTTAGGGACGATTGTATTTTGTAAAAAAAATCCTCTGTTTTGGAAGAGGATTTTTTTGGTGATATTATGGTTGCGGAGGTGTGAATCGAACACACGACCTCAAGGTTATGAGCCTTGCGAGCTACCACTGCTCCACTCCGCGATAAAAAATGGTGCCAATAGGTGGACTCGAACCACCGACCTCGAGGATATGAATCTCGTGCTCTAACCGGCTGAGCTATATTGGCAAGATCACCTAAATGGTGAAAGTATTATATAGAAAAAATAAAACTGTCAAATATATTTTTGACAAAAACCTCTTTTTTTATACAATAGTGCCACACTTATCTTGCGGGGGTAACATAATAGAGTGAGTGTACTGAGGCTTCAACCCTCGGGTGTGCCGGTTCGAACCCGGTCCCCCGCTCCAGATTTTTTTATAGCGATTTATATGGCAAATAGTCACGGATTGACATCTCGAATTGTAAAAAAACAGGCAGCAGCTCGAAAACTTGCCAAAAACAAGAAAAAAGCGGCGCAGGTGTATATTGGAAATGAAAATCCACAAGTACGAAAAAATACAAGTTACAAACAAAGAACACAATATTTTGAAAATAAGAAAAATTTTCCAAAGAAAAAACTCCCAACAAAAAAAGTCGATAAACTCATAGAAATGGGAATTCTCGATGAACGAGGTTTTTTTAAAAAAGGAAAAAAGAAAAATTTCATCACCAAAACCATGCTCGATGAAAAAGGGCTGGACTTCTATGGAATGCCTCGAAGCTAATATTTGCAGCCGTAGCTCAGTTGGAAGAGCGCAGCCCTGCGAAGGCTGAGGTCACAGGTTCGAACCCTGTCGGTTGCACCATGCTCGCAAAAATATCACAGACTTTTCATAATTTATATGAGAAGTTTTTTATTCTTTTCAAGAAAAAGTATTGACTTATACAAAATATATATTATAATCTAATTTATATAATTTTGATTGTATGGTAAATGTCTCTCGAAAAACTCCCGAAAATCAAAAAGAATTTGGACCTATTATTGATATGTTTTTAAATAATGAAGGGAGGCCAAGAGATCAATTTGAAAAGGATTTTTTGATATGGTTTTACTCATTTCTCGATTACAAAGACCCGGAACAAAGCTACTGAGTCAATAATGAAACATTCAAACAATACCTTGGAAATGAAGAGTACTTTTATCGAAGAACAAAAGAGAGGATTCTGATAGAAATCCTCCAAGAGCTCCATCCTTGAAGTCGATTTTTGCTGGCAACTGACTATGACAGTTTTCGGTATGGAATTGACTGTATAGAACAAAACACATCTTGAGACTGTACCTGAGTCAATTTCACGACTGATCCGACCAGAGAATGGAAAGAGAGTGGGAGAATTATGCCGATTGATTTTTATAGAAATCCAAGTGTTTTTGGTCATAATTTTTGATCAAAAAGAGGAAAATGAATGGAAAAACAGGTCTACTATTTTGATGAAAATGCAACACTAAAGATGACGAAAGAATTTTTACGGTCTATGAAACAATGAAACGATTTTGACTCGTTTCTTGAGAGTTATAGGAAATTCTCAACAAAAAGACGCGCAAGAAAAAATGCCAATAAGGTCGCGGAGAAAATACAAAAAAATGTTATGATAATTCTATAAAAAAGTATTGACTTACTAAAAAATTATCATATAATACATTTAAATTCTATTTTTTAATTTTACAAAATTATGACAACTCTAACATTTCGTCAAGAAGTTGATATTCGCAAGAATTTTCCTGTAGAAGCTGATACACCTATCACTGCTATTTGAAGTGATAAAAATGGAAATAGAGTACATATTATTACTCGAGATTTCCAAGAAGCCATCAAGAAAAATCTTCCTAAATGATTAGTAAATAGATCTCAGGTTATAACAGAATTAGCAGCTTCCTATCTTAATCATGGTCCTGACTTTCTAGCAGACTTTGAACTTGAAGGAAGTCAAAGTAAAATGGTAACAATAGAGAGTGTAACAAGAGTTTGAGATATTCTCGATGAAAACACAGCAGAAAAATAGAAACTCATTTCTCTTGATTTCAGATAAAAAATAGATATACTTTTTTGTATCTATTTTTTATTTTACAAAAACTATGTGAAGATGACCCGTCGTTGCTGGAAAAAAAGATGCTTCTGCAAAAGCAAAAGCAAAAGTTTTTTCACTGCACGCAAAACTCATAGAAATCGCGGCAGCATGATGAGCCGACACTCACCTCAATACAGCACTTGCTGATGCTATTTCTCTGGCAAAAAAAGAGTGAGTCGGAGCCGATGTGATCGACCGAGCTATCAAGCGATGAGCTGGAATCGAAAGTAATGGAGAGAGAGCCGAAGAAATCATATACGAGTGATATGGGCCCGGTGGTGTTGCCATAATCATCAAGACACTTACAAACAACAAAAATAGAACTGCTCCAAATATTCGCCATATCTTCTCTGCTTTTGGCGGAAATATGGCTGATGCTGGGTCACTGTCAAAATTTATGTTTGATTTTTGAGGAAACATACGCATCGAAAAACCAGAAGATATTGACACTTTTGAAATGAATATACTTGAAACTTCTGCCCAAGATTATATGATAGGAGATACTCATATCGAGATCAAAACAGATCGAAGCGCTTTTCTCAAAACAAAACAGCAAATCGAAACAATGGGCTATACAATACTATCAGCGGAACTGGGATACACACCAAAAAACTATCAGGAAATCACCGATTTTGATACCGCACTCAAAATCTATTCTCTTCTGGAAGCATGCAATGAAGACGAAGATGTAGAGCTTGTCTGGAACAATGCTGATATCCAAGATGAGCTCTGGGCAGAAGTCGCAGCCTTTGTCGAATCAAAAAAATTCCGCACATAATTTTGATTTGTTTTTTCTCAAAAAACGAGTATACTTACAAAAATATTTTTTTAATATTTGTATTATGGCAGACGAAAACACAGGAATTCCATCTGGATCTCAGGGTGATGGAGCCCAAAACCCACCAACACCACCTCGTCCAAAAACTTCAAACGAAGAAATTTTTCAGAAATTTCTCGTGCATCCAATCACTCAATTTGATGAACGAGTGTTTATGGATTTGCTCGAGCACTCACTCTCACTCTCTACATTTGAAAAAAAACGAGTCGTCGACTCTATTCCTACCCTTTCTCAGCTTCAAATCGATGAGCTGACAAAGGTATTCGAAGATGAGCGAGTCGAATTTCGAAAGCTCATGGACAGTGAATGAGAAATCATAAAATGACTTGTCGTTAAAGCTCAAAATGAATGGGAACAGCTCAAAGATATATACAAAGAAGAGGAAAAAGCAAAAGCCCAAAGCCAAAAAGACACACAACAAGCCGATGAAATCAAAAAAAATCTCTGACTCTAGCCTATGTATGCAGATATAATTCCACTGAGTAACTCATTTGACACCAAAGCCCTCACATATTCTGTGGGGGATATTTTTGATAAGAAAATTTCTGCCTGATGCCTCGTGACGATTCCAGTGGGGAAAAAAGAAGACAAAGGAATTGTAGTTGCTCTCGGTACGGATAGCTCTCATACATGATGAGGTCAAATTCGAGAAATCACCGCTCTTGAAAGCCAAATCCCAATTATAAACGACTCTCAAATCAAAATCTGTACACTGCTTTCAAAAAAATACTGTCTCCCGATTCACAAAGTATTGCAAATATTTTTGCCTCGACCACTCGTACGCCGACTTGAAAAGTATGATTTTCCACTTGAGCAAAACAACAAAAAGCCAAAAAAAAACAAAAAACACCTCGCCTCTATTACAACCCAGACCATTGTACAAAAAAAACACATCGAACCATACTTGTCGCCAGGAACTGTGATTGTTGTACCAGATACTCTTTTCCTATTGCAATTACAAGACAAGATAGACAATGAAGGTGTGGGTTTTTTCTCTGATGATATGACCGATACAAAAAAAGCACAATTTTGGATTGACACCTACAACAAAAAATATCCAATAATTATTTGAACTCGACGGATTTTGTATTATAATCTCCAGAGATATTCACAGATTGTATATCTCGAAGACGCCTTTGGGAGCACCTACTATCACTATCCTATTCATATACAGTATCTCGATATTTTGGCATATATTTCGAGTTTCTGTGATGTTGATATCACGCTCCTGACTTCTCTGCCTAAACTGACGACTCTCTCTAATTTCCGACACTTTACTTGGAATAATATATAATCTCTATGCAACAAAAATTTTCTTTTTCCCTCTTTTTTTCTCGGCTAATTCGGTATTTTCAAAAACTTGATAGAATTGGAATTATTTGGTATATAATTGTTATTTTTTCGATCGTGATGCTTTCAGTGACATTTTCTTTTACTGTTTTTCAGCATGAGTATTACACCCAAAAGGCAGCAGCGCAACAAAAACGGGTTGTAAAAAATGCTATCTCTCGCGGAACGATCAAATCTTCTGAAGCATCCTTGGCTGGTGTGATTGGTGTTTCGACCAATCTCGGAACCCTCGCCATTGATCCGACTCAAAAATGATCAAAAGACAAGCTTCTGAGCTTTCTAGCTGACGCCGTTTTGGAGGAATTTTGTACGCATAAAAGTGATGGCGAATGTATTTCAAGTATTTCCAACTATACAAGAAGCAAACTTGAGGATGAGGATTGACTGACAAAAAATATCCTCAAAAAAACCATTATCACCTACCTCAAAGGACGAATGGAAAGCCCGATAGAATCAGTATTCCTGAAAAAAAATGTCGGAAATGAAGACATAGAAATCATCAATAGTTGGGATAATGAGGCCCTGTTTTTTGTGGTCAATAATCTCTACGTTAATCCAACAAAAGTCCAAAACAAAAGCGATCTTGGCTACAAGTTGACAGAGCTTTTTTGAGGGGAACAAGAACAGTGGGAAACAAAATTCAAAATACGAAAAAAACAACACCTCGAAATTTTACGGAAAATGAGTATAGGCACAAGGGATATGGTAAATCTAGCACTTGAAGAAAATGATACTCTTGTCGAAAATATGATCGAACAAAAGCTTAGCAAAAATAAAGGAATTCTTACAAAAAAAGAAGTACGAGAAGATATCATTAAAAACTATGCATTTTATCCTTTTATCAAAATAGAAGACAATCTTGTACGCTACTATCCAGAAGGAAATGCGCTCTGACAGATCACTGGTTTTGTGGATAATGAGTGACTTGGAAGGTATGGAATCGAATGATATTTTGAAAATGAACTCCAAAAAGAAAGCCCAACACGAACCATCACAAAAGACCTTGCCGGTCGTCCGCTTGAGGGATATGCCTCTGGATGAGTCCTCTCAACAAAAAATGGAACCAATATCACACTCACCATCGATAGAAATGTACAAAAAGAGCTCACCAAACGACTTGAGTGATATGTCAAGAGGTTTCGAGCCAATGAATGAAGCGTTATTGTTATGGATCCAAAAACAGGCGCTATCATTGCTATGGCAAATTATCCTGATTATGATCCGAATAATTTCACTGATGTTCACGAACTTGAACCAGTTATATATGCTCGTTACAAAAATCCTGCCTTTGACCTCTTTGGGTTTCCTCTTTTTGTTATTGATAGCAAAAACGGCACCACAGCAACCAATATAGAGGGAAAACGGGTAAAAATTCGAGAAGCAACTCTCGAAGAAGTCGAAAACTTTGCAATACAAAAATATAAATACAAAAACGGCTACGGAGTCGGAAATTACAAAAACAATATTGTCTCCTCACTCTATGAGCCGGGTTCTGTTTTCAAGGCATTTACCGTTGCTATTGGAATTGATGCTGGAGAAATCAAAGCAGATGACACTTACTATGACAAAAACTATGTAGAACTCGACTATGGAAATGGATTCAAGCAACGTATTAATAATCTTGCCCGATCCAAATGTGGTGGGTGGCACACGTATCAAAATGCCCTTTCGTGGTCGTGTAATGTTGGTATGGTCAATATCATCGAAAAGGTATGACGATCTCTTTTTGAGGACTATCTCAGAGACTTCTGATTTGGTGTCAAAACCAATATCACTCTTGATGGAGAAGTCTTTTCTCAGATTGCACCAAATGAAAAATGGTCTCGTATGCAGTTTTTTACGATGTCATTTTGACAGGGAATCAGTGCTACTATGGTACAAATGGCAGCCGCATATAGCACACTTGCAAATGGTGGAGTGTACATGCAACCATATATTGTAGAATCGATGGAATATCCTGATGGAAGAAAAATTCAAAGTATTCCTACACCACTACGACGAGTTATCTCCGAAGAGAGCTCTAAAGCAATTACTGCGATGCTGGTGCAGTGAGTTCGTCGATGATTTGCAAGTGCTGGTGGAGTTGCCGGATATGCAGTCGCAGGAAAAACCGGAACCTCTCAGATACCGTATAAATGAACCTATGAAAATAAATACTTCCGTCAAGATCTCGGACATACCACCACTTCTTTTGGTGGATATGCACCAGCCTACAATCCAAAATTTGTCATGATTGTACGAATCACTCGTCCTCGTACCGAGGTCTACGCCGAGAAAACTGCATCTGCTATGTTTGCCAATATGGCGGAATACCTTCTCAAATACTACAAGGTACCACAGCAAAAATAAAATGCTATAACCGGAAAAAAGAAGCTATTTTTTGAACAAAAGGAAAGATAGAATCTGTAATTTTTTGACCCAAAGGAAGCAGTAAAAAAGCTCAAAGAATACCGATAATAAAGCCAAAAATCGTATCTCACGGATAGTGTACCGCTCAAAATATACGAGCGAGGTTAGAGATGAGCCCAATTCAAAGAGAGAGAAAGAGAAGTGTATTTTTTTTCCAAAACATACAAATTCCAACAAGTCCTGCTCCCCAAAAAAGCGCATGCCCAGAAGGAAATGAATTGTCTATCGGATGAGGAATAAGCGCTTTAACAGATCATACGATATCCTGTGGACTCTCGCGCCACTGTGGTATCCCAAAATTGAGAATACTATAAATCCCAAATACAAGACAAATAAGAACGCCAATATTGAGAGCTGCTTTTTTTGCTGGTGTCGATTTTTTGAAAGTACCATACAGCCACAATCATACAATGAAAATCGCATACCATACAACGATAAGCTCACCAAAAATCACAATCCAAAAGGTCCAATCATCGTGCATACAAGATCGAGCGGAAATCAAAAGGTTTTTGTCAAATTCGAGAAGTGTTTGAAGCATAGGAGAAAAAATAGAGTTTTACAGATTATAGAGAGAAAAGAAAAAAATTCAAAAGAAAAATGAAAAAGACCACAAAAAACATTGACAATTCTAAAAAATAATATAATATTTTTTTATTTCCTTTTTTATAATATGCAACTGGCCGAATTACACAGCCTTTTAAGTACGCCCATCGAAGAACTGCAACAGGAGGCAGAAAAAAATCCTCAAGTACAAAACAATATAAAACTCATTCAAGCACAGGTAAATCTCGCCATCAGTGAATCTATTTACAAAAAAATACCCGTTTCAAAAGAAAGAATCTGTAGAATTTTTGAAGTAGAAGACGCAAGAATCATAGAAAATGGAGATATCAAAAATATTTTTGACTGGCTTACAGATATCCAACAAAGATGTGCTTATATTTTAGGAGAAGGGCAACTAGAGTGAGTAAGAGTCAATGATTTAGGGATTCCTGTACATCCACTGGAAGCAGAATTACTTCATATGATTGATGAAGTCCATTCCTCTGGAGAAATTACAAAAAATAAACCTCTCCCCTATACACCAAGACACTCGCTCGGAGCTATAGCATTTTTCAAAAAAGAATACTGAAAATATATAGATGCTGGCGTTATATATCAAGATTATCTACGTATAATTGATAAAAAATTACATGTAGCCATTTTGAATGAAATTCAAAGAAGGAACGATGAAACACTCACCATTCTTCCTCCAAAAAAGCAAAGAACATTAAAACACAAAAAAATGCTTGCAGAAAATAAACAAATTCTACAAAGAATACATCGACTTAAAAATTTAAAATATCGTTAGAAAGAAAAAAATGCTCATAATCTGAGCATTTTTTTAAAATTTTAAATATGAGAAAATTATCCTTTCACGGTTTTTACAACTTCAGCAAAAACTTCTGGATGAGAAATTGCCATATTAGAGAGAACCTTTCGATTCAATTTGATATTTTTTTGAGTCATATTGTGAATGAAGACAGAATACTTCATATCAAATGGTCGAAGTGCATTATTGATTCGCACATTCCAAAGTCGTCGAAACGTTCGTTTTTTGAGTCGTCGCCCAATATACGCATTTTCTCCAGCCTTCATAACTGCATTTTTTGCAAGTTTGTACACATTTCCATTTTTTCGACGATATCCTTTTACAAGAGAGAGTATATTTTTGTGTCGTCGGTGTGTAAGAGTTCCTCGTTTGATTCGAGTCATAATAAAAAATATATTAAAAAATAAGAAAATTATCGACCATATGGAAGTGATCTTTGTGTGGCTTTTTTATTGGCATCAGAAATGACAAGTCCATACTTTCCTCGTCCTTTTGCTTTTTTGCTTTTGTCTTTGAGGAGGTGTCGTTTTCCAGTTTTATCGGTGATATATTTACCAGTACCAGAGATTTTTACTCGTTTTTTGGCACCTGAGTGTGTTTTGAGTTTCATAAGAAAAAAATTAAAAATTATTTTTTAGGATGCAGAAGAATATTAAAAGTGTTTCATTGTTTTTGGATTTTTGAACGTTCGTCTTGTTTGTAGCTGTCTTCCATCATAGCAACAAACTCTTTGATCTTTTCGACAGCAATGTCTTCATAGTGATTTTCACGACCTCGAAGCTGGAGAAAGATTCGCATTGGATTTCAGTCTTTTGCCCACTTCTCTGCTTGTTTTTTTCGAACCTGTAAGTCGTGATCGCCGATCTTATAGGTGATTTTCATTGTTTTTACTTCTGTTTTTTTTGCGTTTTGCTTTCGTCCTGCCTGTTGTTTTTTTTGTTCGTAGAGATACTTTCCATAGTCCATGATTTTAACCAGAGGAACTCACTGTTTGATTCCCATTTGCACGAGATCAAGTTTGGCATCTTCTGCCATTCTCATCGCATCATTTCGACTCATTTCTCCAAGATGCTCTCACCCGCTCGAAATCACAGTCAATCGAGGCGCTGTAATTTGCTCATTGATACGCTTTTCGTTTTTATCTCGTTGTGGAAACCGTCTCTTTCGTTTCATAAAAAAAATTATTGAATAAATGATTTTACCATTTTTGCATAGGCAGATTTTTTTCGAGCTGCGTTATTCTTATGGAGAATATTCTTTTTTTCCAGAGTGTCAATTCGAGAGTAGATCTCTGAGAGAGTCTGGGTGATTTTTTTTGTATCTTTTTTTTCAGCTTGCAAGAGGCTTTCGAGAGCTTTGGTACTTTCTTTAAAAAGAGAGAGAAAGTGTCGATTTCGTGAATGCTTTTTTTTGCTCACTTTGAGGGCTTTCTTTGCTGCAGAAGTAATAGGCATAAATAAAAATTTTGAAAAATAAATATAAAATAGGTGCAAAAAGTAGGCACATTGTATAAAAAATATTTCTATTGTCAAATAAAAATGTGACAATTATACTTTTTTTCGACGGAAAACAAGAAGACCAATGAATGCTGATAGGATAACAATGAAAGCAATGGCTCCCGGTCAAGTCTGAACTTTGGAAGCGTTTGAATAATCTTTTGATTCAGTTCCGTCAGCACACACAGCCTTAACTGCGAAATCTTCATATACTATCGAACCCTGTGAGAGAAAGAGTGTATAGCTTGGGTCAACTGTCTTTTGGAAGAGTGTATACTCTCCAGATGGAGAAACCTTGTAGAGGTTATACCCGCTAGCTCCTTCGACCCGATCCCAAGAAAGCACGCTTTTTGTCTGGTTTGTTTCGACTGAAACTGGTCATACATTACTAATAGTACAAGCATCCTTTCAAATAGTTGCCTTGATGATTTCTGAGACAACCTCCTTGATTGGCTCTTTGTTTTTGTCGAGAGCAGTAATCTGGAAAACATAGTCTCCTTGTCGCAAATTCGGAACATACCATGAATAGAGATCTCATTTTTTGATTGATTTTGCTTCGTGTGTAAGCACTTCTCACATCATATTTTTTGGATCCTCTCCATAATTTATCTTAAAAAACCCAAGATCTTCTGGCGCATTTTCAAGCTCAAAAGTAAAAATAACCTTTCCAATATTATTGAGTGTTTCTGTTTTAATATTTTTGAACTCTGCTTGTTTTTGAGTTGGAGTTGGTGGAGTTGGAATCTCTGGCTGTGGTGTCTCCGGTTCTTTTGGTTTTTTTGGAGCAATAACTTCAATTTTTGTAACTCATTTTTTTTCTGATTTTTCCCCTGTTTCTGTTTTCATCTGAACATCGAGCATATAGCTTCCTGTTTTTGATGGAGCCTTTGTTGTTGTCGTATAGTTTCCTGGTTTTGCTTCTTTGAGGGCAATAGCAGATCCATCAAGTGTAACAATCACTTCTGAAAGTCATTTCATCGCTTTTACATTCAAAGTCATATCTGTTGAACCTGTAAGTGTCGTTCCTGGTAAAACAATAAGTCCATAAAAAGAGATTGCATCTTCTGTTTTGCTAAATTTTACTTCTTTCGAACTTCCTATCGCTTTATTCTCAGCATCCAATACTTCTGCTTTCAAAACATTGTCAGAAAGGGTGAGTCCAGAGAGAGGAAGAGTAAATGTTCCATCTTTATCAGATATAACGGTTTTTACTTCTTTTCCATTAAGGAAAATTCGGACCTTACTATTTTTTCGAGTTTTTCCACTTACTGTGACGACAGATCCTTTGATAGCTCCATTCATCTGTGGAGAAAGAATCTTCACCTCAACGTCATCTGCTCCACCTGTTTGTGCTCATTCTTCAACAAGAATTTGTACCGCTCCTTCTATATCTTTTCCATCACTGTCAAATACGACAAGTTTTCTTTTTCCTTTTATATTTTTGAAGGTAACTCATTTACTAAATTTGTATACTCCGGCATTTTCTGCCTCGAATTTGATAGATCTTCCTGGCATTGGGACAATATCACCAATATTATTGGTTGAGAAGATAATTGACCCTCAATAATTTTTGTCAACATTTCCATCACTATCAACTGCCTTGACGGTAACATCGATGGCTTCACCAAGAGTTGCAACCGCTGGAGCATCGATTTCAAAACGAACCGCATCTCCTGCGTAAGAATTTGCTGTCATTACAAAGAAAGAACCCACAATCGCAGAAAAAGAAAAGAGGATTTTGTGAAACATAATTACAAAATATAAAAAAATATCGAGTCTATTTTATAGAAATTACAAATTTATGCAAGTGAATTGTTTATTTTTCAGGGTTTTTTTGTGCGGTGTCTGACTTGTCAAAAATATCTGATGTTGAATAATAGAGTCGAGAAAAATATCACTGTTGTGTGGATCAAGTTCAGAAAATAAGTCATCTAAGAGGATAATGACCGATACATCTTGTTTTTCTTGGATCCATTTTGCCTCTCATATTTTGAGTCCAATAAGAAGCATTTTCATTTCTCATCGAGACAAAAAAGACTGGACATTTTCTGTGATTTCATCATCATTATCTTTTATATAGAATCAAAAGTCATCTCGATGTGGCCCAATATGGGTATGACCAGAGAGAATATCTCTTTGTCTTTTATTTTTAAGATATGTTTTTATATATCAAACTGGGTCCTCCTGATAGATCCAATCACCGGCATAATTGATTTGTATCACATACTTTCCAAAAAATTGTGGAAATTCTGGCATTATCGAAGTAATAAAATCAATAAATTTGATTCGATACTGTCCATACAAATAGGCAATTTCAGCAAATTTTGAATCCCAGAAATCAAGATCATTGAAAGCAGACTGGCCTTCTCGTATATTTTTGAGAAGAGCATTTCTCTGTCGCATCGTCCGCTCAAAATCTCGCTGTACTTTTATAAAGTTTGGATAGGCTCGAGCACACACATTATCGAGATAGTCTCTCCTGATTTGTGGCGCAAAATAGAGCATATTCATATCAAATGGAGAGATAAAAACACTTCGAATTGGGAGATTTTGAAGGTACTTTGGCTTTGTATATATAGTTTCTCCTCTCATCGTGTACTCTTTTTTTCCATCATTTCCAAACAAATACACCATCTCCATTCCATTGGCATCCTGAACCGTGAAAGTAATTTTTGTTCCTGGTAAGAGTTTATTTTTGCCATAGAGAACCTTCCCGCCAAGTGCGAGATGAAGCGCATTGAGGATGTGAGTCTTCCCAGAGCCATTACTGCCAATGCAGTGAGTATTTTCAGAAATATCAGCACTCCAATCATCAACTCCATAAAAATTATGAAGTGAAAGTGATGTAATTTTCGCAGTACTATTCGCCATGCATAATGCCTTTGAGAATAATCTGACAGGCCGCGACTCGTTGTGGAGAACAGGCAAGCATTTGCGCAGAGTACGGTGATGGTTTTACAGTATCTTCTCGCAATAATAGCTTGGTATTTCCACTTCGAGTGATATTTTTGACGCCAGTCGTATCCACCTGGTCAAGAGCGTCAAATGATGAAATAACCGCATCAATATCTATTTCTTTTTTTGTATTGAGGGCAGAGAGTGCACGAAGTCGAGCGATTTGCTCTTGTGTTATAGACATTTTTGTATATAATAAGAATATAAAAATATAATATAAATTTTATGCCAAAAATCAAGTCAATTCTCGAAAGAATAAAACAAAGCCCGAAAGAAATTATAGAAATGCGGTTTCAATTCGCACGATATATATTTTGAATTGTGGTATTTGCCTACTTCTTCGTATATTTGATGAATGTGGGAGGATTTTATTGGGGATACTTCACGCTTGATCGACTTGCGATCATTACCTATCATCTCTATTCACTGGTTATTATCACGACTTTTTGGTTTGCCTATGCAAGTATCGAATACATTATTCTCACACACACTTCTCTCAAGAGTCCAATGATTCGGGTTATTGTAGGTATTATTTGTCTTATTCTTGCCCTTCCTCCTCTCCTTATTCACACAGGACTTATCTCTTTTTCTTAAAAAAAATGCAAAAAATAATTGTTTATCTTCTCGCAAGCATGCTTCTACTCTCTTCTTGTGGTGGAAACAGCGAAAATCCTGCCCCCAAACTCAGCCAGTGACAGCCGACTCTGCTGTCTTCTGGGTCTGGTTTTGAAATGTATACTCCGGAAAAATGGAGCCAGGAATGAGAAGAAAACCTTCCCACTCCATATCTATGAGAATTAGTCCTTTCACTTCGATCTCCAAGCAAAAATTATGGCTTCTCTCATAATTTAATTATTCTCAAAAAAAGCCTTGAAACTCTGGTAAATTCAAGTCAATACAGTATTATGAATAACAGAGCAACAAAATCAAAATACATCCAATACGAAAAAATAGATGCCTACCCTATACGCTTTCGAGATTCTGACAGCTCTCGCGTGTATATTTTTGACGCGAAGTACAATAATCAAACTCCAAAATTGCGATTTATCCAAACAGCGAAAGTATGTGGTTCGGATGTGTATTTACTGCACTTCGCAATCTCACTCAACCGATCACCAGACGATTATATCAAACTTCTAGAAACCTTTCATTGTAAATAAATTTGATTTTTCTTTATTTTCACTATAATACCTGTACTTGGCGCCTTGGTAGAGCGGTTATACAGGAGCCTGCAAAGCTTTGAAGGCCGGTTCGACTCCGGCAGGTGCCTCCAAAATACATCTAAAAAAACCCTCGAACGAGGAACTCTCATATGTTAAAAAGCCTTAACTATAAAGGCTTTTTTATAAATATTATTTTTGCAAATAGACTCATGAAACGTCCTACAAATTTCCTACTATTTTTTGGGCAGGAATTGCTGCATTTACATGTCCCTTATCTTCAGTTTTTTGTTTTTCTGGTCTGATCTCTTTATTGACACTTTCAAGAAAAGCTTGAAATTTGGTGAGTAAATCATAACTCTTATAATAATTACAAAAATGAAGAAGTTCTTGTACTATATACGATGTATCACCTTTTTCTCACAATTGCTGAGCATATTGCAATAATTGTTTATTCGTACCTTCAACACTATATCCTTCAATTCCGAGCATTTTTATTTGTGTGATAATTGCTGAAATAGTCTCTTCGGGAGAATCAATAGGTTGTTCCTTATTTCAATGTATAGTAGGATTCATTTTTTAAAAAGTTAAAAGAAATATGTCTGTATTATAATACAAAAAGATTTTAAGTCAAATTTTTTACCCTCTCAAAAATTTCTCTATTTTTTCTTCCACTTGTTTGTAGGTTTCATTTGATAAGGTCTTTTGTTCACTGGCTGTAAATTTTGAGAGAACCCAATCACTAACACTCATATGTCCATGCCGTCCAATACCGATTTTCAAACGATAAAAATGGTCTGTTCCCAACCTCTGAATACTATCTCGTAAACCATTTTGTCCTCCATGACTTCCCTTTGCTCGCATTCGAACTTTGGCAAATTCCATATCAATATCATCGGATATTACAAGAATATCTTTTGAAATATCAAGCTTATAAAAATTGACAATTTTTGAAATTGCCTGACCAGAGAGATTCATAAAAGTTGTCGGTTTGACGAGGATAACTTTTTCTCCTTCGATGATTCCCTCACTCGTGAGAGCATCAAATTTTGAAGTCTTCCAGGTATCAAAATCATACATATCAAAAATTGCATCGACCATCATAAATCAAATATTGTGCCGAGTGCATTCATATTTTTTTCCAGGATTTCCAAGTCAAATAATTATTTTCATAACAAAATTGTATCAAAAATGCTCTTTTTTTCAAGATTTTTTACAAAAAAGTTATTCTTAGAATAAAAGGTTTATCTGTCAATTGATTTTTTGAAAAAACTTCCAAAATATTGGCTTTTTTTCAAAAAATATGCTAAGATATTTTTGTTTTAATTCATTTATATTTGTTTTTTATGTTTCAAACACTCACAAAAGTATGGCAAATACTTCTCATACTTATATATACAACTATTTCTCTTCCTTCCATTTTTGCTTATGGATCGTCAGAGAGTTTTGTTTCTTTTCCTGAAAGTGACACTTCTCAGTCTGTATACTCTTATAATGAAGCAGGGTATAGACTCTGGAAAGAAGTGCACCAGTCAATTGCTGATCAAGGATTTGAATGGAAAGAGCCAATTGCATACTATCTTAATGAGGGTATTTCAGAAAATACACATCCCGAGGACAAAAAAGAATTTATTATCCAAAAGTATCTCAAAGAACTTCTCAAAGAAGGCTCTACTTCACAAGATAAAAAATATGATACTTGTATCATCGATACTGTCGAAAAAAGATCTCTCACTCCACAGCTTATCAAGCAGACAGCAAAAATATGTGCAAAATGAGCGTACGGAAGTTATTTCGATGGAAAAAAATATACAACTCGAGAAGAGACTCTTATGTTTCTCTCACGATACTACAAAACTCCATATCAAATCAAATGAGTATTTGCAAATGGTACATTTACTGCTATGAAAAATCAAAATACTTCAATCAATATCAAAAATGTAAAACCAAATGCATGGTATACTCCATTTTTGGTAGGAGCGATCGAGGTTGGATATATACAAAGCGGAAGTACATGGGAAATAGCAAAAGAGGCTTCTGATACACAAATCGCTATCTTACATATTCTCTACAAAAATAAATATCCTCTCAGAGAAGAGGCTCTCTGACAACCAAATGAAGAAAACACAGATATTGATAATTTCTTAGAGGAGATATTTACAGTTTCTGATCGTCAAGATTCTTTTTCTCTCGAAGAACAAAAGTCTCTCATAAGAAAAGCTCTTTTCGTCTATCATGATATGAACAATAGCTACCCAAATTCTCTCGACGAAATCAAGGATATTCCTTTTTATAATGAACAAAGTGAAAAATACGAAACTATAACTCAATCACATATTGACACCTTCAAATCAAATTTCAAATACACAAAAACAAATGAAGATTATACCCTTATTAATACTCTTTCTTAATTTTTTTCTATGGAAACTTCTAAATTTCTTTCTCTTGTAGAAGAAGTCATCAAAAAAAACATCTCTGACCTTCACCTGAGTACAGGGCGAGTTCCCTACATACGAAACCAAATCGGGGACATTGTTCCGGTGGAGAGTTTTGGTACTCTTTCAGCTGAAGATATCGAATCAGTGATTGCTATCTTATATGAGAAACCATTTACAAAAACTTCTGTTGATCTCTCGTTTGAACATAAATGAACTCGATTTCGTGTCAATATCTTTCGAACCATTCATGGGATTACAATCTCAATGCGTACTATTCTCTCAAAAATTCCAGAACCAAAAGATATTTTGCTCCAAAAACATCTCCTCGATGCAACTCGTACTGGAAAATGACTTATTCTGGTAACCGGTCCAACCGGAAGTGGTAAATCTACGACACTGGCAACAATGACTGAGCATATCAATAAAAATATGCGAAAACATGTTATTACCCTTGAGGATCCAGTTGAGTTTGTATATAAAGATAATAAATCTTTTATCAATCAGCGAGAAATGGGAAGGCATTTCAAGAGCTTTTGAGGTGGTATTCGATCTGTTCTTCGTGAAGATCCAGATATCGTTATCGTTGGTGAGATGCGAGACCTTGATACGATTAGTGCTGCTATTTCACTGGCAGAAACAGGACATCTTGTCCTTTCGACACTTCATACCAATGATACCGTTCAAACCGTCGATCGTATTATTCAGTCATTTCCAGAGACCATGCAAAACCAGATTCGTATGCAGCTCTCTTTGACTCTCAAGGCTGTAATTTCTCAAGTCCTCATACCAAAAGCTGATAACAGTGGACGTATCGTTGCTCGAGAGATTCTCTTCAATAATGACTCAGTTCGAAACCTCATCCTCAGAGGGCAGACTCAATATATCTACTCAACCCTTGAAACCGCTCAACAAGAAGGAATGATCCTCATGGATCAATCCATACAAAAATTATTTAAAGATGGAATTATTACAGAAACCGAAGCCCTCTTTAATATGAGAGATCGCGACCGACTCTATATGGAATAATATGAAAACTCCTTTAATTAAAGGAGTTTTTTAATTCTCTTGAGTTTTTTTCGTGAACTGGTTTTCCCAAAAATAATTTTCCAATTATCGCCAGTTTCTTTTTCAAGAAATTTGATAAGCTCTCTATTGGCTTTTCCTCCTTCTTTTGGAGCGTTAAGCTCGATTTTTAGAGTTCCGTCAGAGAGTGTTTCTCTGTACTTCGTTTTGTGAGCATGAGCTCGTACGTGTACTTCAATTATGTCGGGAAGATTGTCAAAAACCATAGGCACTGGCTCATAAAAAAATAAGAACTGGTAGTGTTGTCAGCGTATTAAAAGAGAAAAAGAGGAAAAAAAGAATACAAATTATTTTCTCTCCATACTCAAAACATTTCCAAAAGTACCAAAAATACAACAAGAAAATACCAAGCCAAATAATACCAAATTCATACAAAAAATCAACAAAAATATTATGCGATGAATCAATAATAAAGTGATTTGGGAAATACTTTTGTATCTTCTGATTTCGAGTTTCCCGAAAATGCTCCTCAATACTTCCAATTCATTTTCATACAAGTATCTCCGGAAAAGAAATATCACTTATAATATCTTCTTGTAAAGCAATTCGACTCTCAAAGGAAAGTATTTTCTCTCTTGGAAGCAGGGCAAAAAGGGCGGCAGCACTACAGGCAAAAATAAGAATCAAAATTCTCATATCAATACGAAATATTCTCGATATTTCAAAGAAAATAAAACCAAGCGAGAGTACGAGAGCCGTCAGGCTTCCAGTCGATACAATGGCTCACAAGACAAGAACAAAAAGAGGTATTTTTATATATTTCTGTTTGCAATATGAGAGTATCACAGGAAGAGTCAGTAAAAGAAAACCGGCAATATAATTTGGATTTCAAAATGATATAATCGGACGAAACTCTCACCAAGGAATGGTAAGTGAATCTCAAAACCAAAGAGAACTACCAAGAAAAAATTCTCCTAGAGTCAGCCCTCATACAAAGCATGAAGCAAGAAGAATCGCTCTATAAAAAAGCAACTTCTTTTGAAAATAGAGAGCACTTATCGACCAAAAAAGAGCACACGCAATATACCAAATATATCCATGCATTTTCTGGCTATTTCCCCACAAAAAATAACTTGCATCTCATCAAAATAAAAGATACGATACGAGTGGAATAGCAAGAAGAATACAATATCCTCATAAAAAATAGAGAGAAAAGAAGGATTTTTTTCTGGAATATTTATAAGAAAAAATATACTTTCATACCAGAAATACGAGAAAACAGACTAAAAAACAAAACAAGTAGAGAACTTTTATTTTTTCAAAAGAAATCGAGGCAAGAAAAATATGAAAATTTTCCCACAAAAATGACTGTATATACACAAAAAATCAAGCTCAAAATAGATGACTAAAAACAAAAGGCAGTGAAAACAGAAAAAAAGCAAGAAAGTACATAAAAGAATTTGATTTTTGAAAAAAAGTATATAGAGTATGCCAAAATATATTTCAATAGCAATAGTTTTTTTATGGATTACAAGGTTTTTGGCTGTAAAACCAATAAATATTTTGCAGAAAAGTGGCTCGCTCATTCCTATCTTAATGGAAAAAAGGGCTATTTTATTGCATCATGTGTTGTCACGGACAAAGCTAAAAACAAATGGCTCAAATATGCCCTCAAAATCATACCAACCCTTGGGAAAAATGAACACTTGTATCTCTCTGGTTGTGGTAATATCCGAAATGGTGTTGTTGATCCAAAGTTTTATCAAATATATAGCGAACTTGAAAAATATCAAGAAAAAATAAAAATTCTTCCTGAAGATCCCAGTGATTTTGTGATGACAAAAGAAGAGAGAATAAAACAAATGAAAACAAAGGTCAGAAGTCTCAAAAAATTAAACGTCAAATCGCTGTTTACTAGAAAATATATGGTCATACAAACTGGCTGTGATAATTTTTGTACCTTTTGCTTGACCGTACAGGCTCGATGAAGACACCGATGGCGACCAGCTGATGAAATTATTGAGGAAATCAATGAATTTGTAACATCGTGATGAAAAGAAGTCGTCTTCACTGGTATCAATCTCGGGGCTTGGTGAGCCAAAAGCTCAAATGACTTTACTGATTCACGAATTGTCGAGCTCATAGAAGCCGTCCTCGAAAAAACAACACTAGAGCGACTTCGAATTTCCTCTCTTGGAGTGGAATTTCTCGATGATAGGCTCATCGCTCTTTTTTGAGAAGATCGAATCAATCCCTATCCTCATCTCTCCATTCAGTCAGCTTCTTCATCTGTTCTCGAGGCGATGAATCGTCACTATGATGGAGAAAAAGTACGAGAGGTTTTGCAAAAACTGCGTCATTTAAAGCGACACGATGGTGCGATTTTAAATATTTGAGCTGACATTATTGTTGGTTTTCCAGGAGAAAGTGACGAAGATTACCAAGAAAGTCTACAACTTGTAAAAGATTTCCAGATTTCAAGTTTACATGCATTCCCTTTTTCACCTCACATCGATCACTACAGTGTGCCAGCTGGGAAATTTGCAAATCAAGTTCCCAATCATTTGAGCCAAAGACGAGTCAAAGAAATCATCGCTGCCGGCGAACAAGCAAAACAAGCACTGTTTGAGCAAAGCACTGGAAAAAAACTAACGGTTCTTGTCGAAAAGGCAAGAAAAGACAAGTTTTCTGGCTGGACACAAAACTATATCGCCGCAAATGAAAAAAATTTCTTACCCGATGCCGGACAAGAAATCAAAAAAGGAAAATGTATCCACGGTATTTTGATATAAAATATTCATGTTGAATGCATTTACACTATAAAATATAAAACTCTATGAAACCAAACTCAAAAAAAATTCTCTACATAGATATGGATGGTGTACTGGTTGATTTCATGAGTGGAGTTGCCCAGTGCAGCGAAAAAACTCAAAAAGAATACGAAGGAAGGCTTGATCAAATACCAGGCGTTTTTCGCTTAATGAAACCAATGCAGTGAGCCATCGAAGGGATACACAGGCTCTCAAAAAAATATGAAGTCTATATACTTTCCACACCTTCCTGGTACAATTCGAGCTCTTGGAGGGATAAAATTGAATGGATTCAAAAGTATTTCTGAAAAGAAGAAGAGAGTATTTTATATAAAAGACTTATCCTCTCTCATCACAAAAACTTAAATACTGGAGATTACCTGATTGATGATAGAACAAAAAACGGCGTAGAAAAATTCGAAGGCGAACATATCCATTTTGGAACCCTCGATTTTCCTAATTGGCAAAAAGTTCTCGAATATTTGATGAAATAATTTATTTCTCTTGTGTTTTTTGGAGGAATTTTTTGATAATTCTCATAGGAATACTATCAACACCAGCCACTATTTCTATCCCCTTGTCTATCATTTGTGTGATATTTTCAACCGTTCCAAGGATTTTGTACGTACGCCAAAGCACAAGACAAATAAGCGAAAATACCGGAATAATCATGACAGCAAGGACTGTATAGAGAAGATCAAGTGAAGAAATCATAGTTTGTGAGAATAAGAATATATATTATTTTTTAGTAGCTTCTGCGAGCGGATCAACTGGGGCTACACTATCAGCTTTTCTGGTTCGAGTTTTTCGAGTGGTTTTTGGTTTTGTTTTTGTTGATGGCTTTTTTGTTCTTTTTGTTGCAGTCGTTTTTGAAGTGCTTGTTTTTTTGGCTGTTGCAGAGCCTGCCTTCTTTGTCGTCGAAGTTTTTGATTTTTTAGGTGTTTGTTTTTTTGGTTCGTTCTTCTTTCTTGGAACAAATTTTACCTTATAAATGCGTTCTCAATCCCACCATTCTTTGATATCATCAAGATCTGTAAAGCGATTGGTTTCTCTTCCATCATAAAAAACTCTCATCTCCACTGGCCAGTTCAGTTTGAGATCATGAGCAAAATCTGGAGTATCATCTGGATCGATACTTATGTAGCGCAGTGTTGAGCCGTCAATAAAAGTTTTTGTCATCCATACCGAAAGAAGGAGCACCAACTCTCGACCGATAAGGTCAGTTTCATCATAGGCTATGACGATAAAACGTTTCTTTTCTGCTATCATTTTTTCATAATCTTCTCGTTCGGTCAAAAAAAGTCCAGTTCGACTTACCTGCTCATTGGCAAATGAGAGGGTTTTATTCGAAACTTTTTTTGCTGTTTTCTTGACAGAATCAACTCACGATGAAAGTGCCTTTTTGATTGATGAGAAATCCATAGTCTAAATAAAAATATATTATAGACCCATTATATCAATTTTATCTAATTTTTGCAACAGTTTTATATGCTTTTTTGTGTATATCTGGGCTATTTTGTCTTGCTCTTTTTCATAATTATCGAATAAATCAGAAACAAGGCCTGCCAAATCCTGCGATAAAAGATTTCAAATTTGAAAACTTCTCTCTTTTAGATCAAAATCTTCTATAAGAGCATCGGTTTTTGGTCAATAAGAAATAAGAATACAGGGAATTGCTCTCATTGCCGAAAGAACTGTTGAATGAAACCGCATAGAAATCATCATATCTATGGTTTGATAGGCTTTTTCAGTTTCTTCAAAAGATTGAGTAATTTGATATTTTTTTCAGAAGATACTCTCTACAAACTTGGCATCATTGGTATTTATATCTCCATCAAGAGAGTGGGAAAGAAAAACAAAGGTGTATTTTTGTTTTTCGAGAATTTTTATAGCTTTTTGAAATTCTTGTATATTTGTATCAGAAAAAAATCATCATCGAAGTGAAATTCCAATATTTTTTTTCTGTGATTTTTGTGTCGAAGTTTGTCGAAGTTGTGTCGAACTTAAAAAAACAACATCATCTATAAGTACACTCTTTAGTCCTATTTTTAAAAGACTTTCTTTACTTTTTTTATTTCGAACCAAGACAGTATCTTTTGATGAGATAATTTGTCGAAGTTGTCGAAGATGTGTCGAAGATTTTATCTCAAGAGAGATTCCAAAAAAACAAATTTTATTCTTAAAAAATCGTGCCAAAGAGAGTCGCAGTTTCCACTGATAGATGAGTTTTTTGAAATCCGAATTTGGTTCATTATCAAAAAATATTCCTCATCATCAAACGATAATACAGTCATGTAACATCATTGCAAAAGTCTGTCGCAAAAAATAATAGATATTTTTAAAGGGATTTTTTTTGAGATTGTTTGGAAAATACGAAATATAAGAAATATTTTTGTCGACAATAGGTGTCGAAGTTGTGTCGAAGGTGGCGATCGTAAACTTTGCATCCGGATATTTCTTTTTTAGAAACATATATTCTGACTTGAGAATATATTCGTCTCAAATATTTTGCTTTCAGACCAGAGCCATAATAAGAATTTTTTTTGGGATTTTTTTCATAAGAATATGAGTATAAAAAAATATATTTTTGTGTTTATAGAAGCATTTTAAAAACCATTTAATTCGTTTATTATACGGTGTTTTCTCAAGATTGAGAAAAAGAAATAATTCGATTTAAATCATCTGGATATGGAGCTTCAATCTGTATTTTTTTTCTTGTTATTGGATGGAAAAATTCAAGCTTTCTTGCGTGAAGCAATTGTCTTGAAATATCAAAATGCCTGCGAAAATAGCTATTTATTTTTTTATTTCCATACTGCTTATCTCATAAAATCGGACAATTATTAAATAATAATTGCACGCGAATTTGATGTGTTCTTCCAGTTTCAAGTCGACATTCGATATGGGATATGTCGAAGTTGTCTACTTTAAAATTTGAAATCACACTATAGTGCGTTATAGCCTTTTGTCATTTTTCACTGACTTGAACCTTTGCTTCATTTTTTGCATTCTCTATTCTTAGGATCTTATTTGTCAATTTTCACTTCATACCTGGAAGTTTTCCATATCAAATAGCATGGTATATCTTTGTAATGCTATGGTTCTGTAATTGCGAGAGTAAATCGACAAGAGTTTTCTTTTCGAGGGCAACCAGTATGCATCCACTAGTATCTCTGTCAATTCTATGGACTAGTGATGGCTTAAAAGTAAGTGTATTATACTTTGTCCCCAGGAAATCATGAACCTGTTGGATAAGAGAAATCTCATCACTTTTATAGTCTCAGGGATGAACATTGACTCAGGCTGGTTTATTGATCACAAGAAGGTAGTCATCCTGATAGAGAATATCAAGATCCCTCTTTTTTTGAGGCTGTTTTTGTATTTTTTGCTGACCACGAAAAGTCTTGAATTCATCATCCGTAAGGAAAAATTGAATTTCATCGTGTATATTGAGTCGATACGAAAGGGGTTTCTTTTTTTTTGAAACCTTGATTTTTCCAGTTCGTATCATCTTGTAGAGCGCACCAAGTGGCGCGCTAGGAAAAAACTTCTTGATAAACTTATCAAGTCGCTGATCAGCGTCACTCGATTCTGAAATAATAATTGTTTTCATGGCGCCATTATACTACTGAAGGACTGCAAAGTCAAGTGCAGTATTGGTCGTAATTTGTGGAATCTCTACATGTCGGCTTCGCAGATACCCTCGTACATAGGCATTTGAATCAATTTTCATATACCGATTTGGGATGGTAGTTGGAGCAAACTCTATCTTATATTCAAGAAATGGAAGCGTTTTTTGAAGATCCAAAGGAATTCGACGAATCATAGAAAATTTAAGGGTACATTTATAGTTCTTACACTTATCACCACCTGGTCAAAGAGTATTTGTATAAAAACTTCAAAATGTTTCTCCAGATGCTGTATTTGATGAAAGGAATCATTCTTTATCTTTAATTGAAAAGGGGTTAGCAATGTCGTTCCCATCGAAAATATGCCGATATTGTATAATATTTGTCTCTCCACTGGCGTATAAAATATCTTCTCGAGATCCAAATGTCCAAAGAATGACTCATGAAAGAGTATTTGAAACCTGTATTATTTCTGAGACATCGTCTTCATCGAGATCTGGAACTCGAAATTTTATTTTCACATTTGACCAATTGACTCAGTTTGGTATTACCAACTGAACTGGCTCAGAAAGAGTGATAAGATTATAGCCTGAACTAAATGGACTATTTCCTTGTCAAGGACTTGGAATCACACTTCCTCCTGTTTGAGCGATCAACTCATATCCCGATCCACTATAGGGATTTCCTGCTCCTGTATTTGTCAGTTTCCATGGCTGCGTCCGCAGATCAGCATTTTCCATCAGCTGTGTTTCGATCGTACTGGTAGCCTTATAGTAGGCCTGAGTAGAAGCCTCTATTCAAGAACTATTTTGGGCAAATCGCTGAATTCGATCAGCAAGTCCAAGAATCAAGACAGAAACAAAAACCGAAAGAATCATACCAATCAGAAGAACCGATCATTTTTTAGTGTTGAAAAGCATATTCATAGAGATAAGTTAAGAAGCAATACCTTTGGTAATAATATTTTCTTCGAAATAAGAAGCAAGAACTTCAATTCCTACATGCTCACCTCCAGCAAAGAAGAGTCCAGTACCAACCGAGGCATTGAGGAGAATATATTTTTCTTGTTCTGTCAACTTGAATACGTTTTGAAGAACATCAATCGAGGCTGGAGACTGTTTGAGAAGCATTTGAATCGATGAGTTGGTTACGATGGCTTTTCCATACTTTGAAGTCATAAAATCCTCAACATCCTGCGTAATTGTCGTCACTCCAAGTCCATACTTACGAGCTCGCTTTACGAGACCAAAGAGAAACCTCGCACTGTCCTCATATTGCATCACATTCCACGCCTCATCAACGACAAGAAATCTTCTTTTATTGCTTGAACGAGCCACATTCCACACATAATTAAGAAGGATATACATAGCAATGGGACGAAGAATTTCATCGAGATCACGAACAGAAAACACAACCAATCCTCATTTCAGGTCAACATTTGTATGCTGAGAAAAAACTCAGGAAAATACTCAAACCGTATATTTCTCAAGTCGATTGACAATCCCAGTGGCACCATCCATAGTTTCAAGAACAGAAACAAGGTCTTTGAGAAGAGGGATTTCTTTTCATTCAACACTGTCATCTTCCATCGTGATTCACTTAAGAGAGTAGGTCGTGATCAGAGCTTTTTCGATAATGGCTTCTTCATTCGGCGTAATAGTACCAAGCATCAAACGAAGCAGTCAAATCATATTAACAATAGCTCACCGAAGAAGATCACCAGGATGTTCATCTCGATCTTTCAGTCATCGTGGTAGATCAAATGGATTAATTCTCTCATCGGAGTTCAAAGATATATTGAGATAGGTTCATCATACCGTATCTACCAGTGCTTTATATTCATTTTCTGGATCAAGGACAATCACATCTGTGCCCATCATAAGCGATCGAAGGATTTCAAGCTTGACAGCAAATGATTTTCCTCAACCAGATTTGGCAAAGACACACATATTTGCATTTTCCGATTGAAATCGATCAAAAATGATAAGTGATTTATTGTGTGTATTGATTCCATAAAAAATTCCATCATCCTGTGAAAGTGAATTCGAGCTAAATGGAAACGTTGTCGAAAGTCCCTTCGTAGAAATATTTCTATAGACATTGACCTCATCTTTTGCAAAAGGACCAGTGGCAATAAATCCTTGCTCTGCTCGCAAAAATGCCTGTTTTGTCATAATATTTCGACCTGCAAGCATGGTATCGAGTTTATTGGAAAGTTTTTTCATTTCTTCTTCACTCTCTGCATAGATAGTCACATACAATGTGAAATGAAAGTACTTTTCTTGCCCTCGTGTCAGCGATCGCTGGAGCTCTTCTACGTCTTGCATTTGCGCTTCTAGATGCGGATCACTTGTCAGTCCCTTATCTTGATTGATAGAATACTGCGATCGAAGCTGCGTGAGCCTGCGACGAAGGTACTTCATGACATGTCCACTTGATACTGGATAGACAAACATCGACATATCAAATTTTACATCCCAGTTGATAAGAGGTGAAAGCCAATTTCACTCAAGGACATCTGGATAACTATAGGTAAAAACGGTACGGATAAAGGTGTCTCCTATTTGGAGTTTCGTAGCATCAATTTTTATCATTGATGGGGCAATCATATCTTTTATAAAAGCCAGAGATTCTCTGTATTCTTTTTCAGTTTCCTTAAGAATAAGAGCCTCTTCTTTTGTGAGTTTCTTTGTACCATCATCAGGAAAATCATCTCTTGATGCAAGTGATTTTTGTTGAGAAACCACAGGCGAAGTTCTCTGAGTCGAAACTGTACTTTGTGGCGAAGATTGTATAGTATCAAGTCATTGAACATCACCAGTATAAATTGATGATACAAGTTGTGCAAGTGTTGTAGAAGCCATAATAAAAGAGTATTAGAAAATTATTTTGTTGATGTTTGTATTCACCAGTTCCACTCCGTAAGATTATCTGGATTGATCTTTTCTGGTATTTTCATAAGCGTTGTTCATTTGAGTGGATTTGAATTCATACCAATAACAGCCAGTGTAATATCATCGTATTGGATATGTTTATACCCCATAAATGCGGAAAGATCAGTGGTAATTTTTGTAAAAATAGATTCTGGCGTATGCTGTGGAGCCGAGAGAATAGAATTGATCAGTCTATCAACCCCAAATAAGATTCCACTTTGCTCAGATCGATACCGAGCTTCCGTGATACCATCAGTATATAGAATTATGATATCATTTCAAGTAAAAGGTATTGGTTGTTCTTTGAGGGTACGAGAAATATCTCGCATCATTCCCAAAGCAACGCCACCACTCTTGATTTTATAGACTTTATTTTTGTCAGCTTTATAAACAAGAAGGTATTCATGTCAAGCTCCAGTATAGTACATTTTTTGATTTATACTGTCCCAACGAAGCATGAGCGCGGTCATCATCATATTTGGTTTGATTCTTGGTTTGAGGACTTTGTTAGTAGCACCGAGAATATAGTCTCCCTGCACTGCCTTTTCTGAAAAGGCAGAAATAAGGGCATTTACCATCATCATCACAAATCCAGAAGGGACACCATGTCCGGTAACATCTCAAACGTAGAGATAGTGATTTCCATCTTTTCATGAGACAATATCAACACTGTCTCATCCAACCTCAGAAGCTGGATCAATACCAATGGCAATATCGAGTCCAGGAATAACATCATCTTCTTTGAGAAGGTTTTGTTTTTGGATTTCACTGGCAATTTCCACCTCCGATTTGAGAACCCGACCATCTTTGAGTTCTTCTTTAAAAACACGTAAAATTTCCAAACTTTTTAAGAAAAAGGTGATAAGATTATTCATACCAGAACTCCAAGAGTTTGCTTTGATATCAGGATTTTCTTGAATACCAGTATAAAATCGGGCAATATTTTTATTTAAGAGAGCAACAGGACGAATATATGAAAAATGCAAAAGAATATAGAGAACTGGCAACTGAAGAGCTAGTGCGATAATAACATATGAAAGGTGTGCATCTATAATTTGCTGAAGTGGCTCATATTCAAAAATTCCGAATATACCAAGAACAATAGCTCAATTGATAGCAGCTATTAAAAATACAAGAATGAAGAGAAGTGTTCGCATAACAGAAAATTAGGTTTAATTTATATTTGGAGTTTCGGAATCCGACTTAGTATCATTTTCCTGAGTCATACCCATTCGGGCTTCAATTTCCATATCGACGTATTTTTTCTTTCGTCCATACATTTTTCGAGAATATTCTTTGATAACATCAGAAACAGCGGCATTTTTGTGAGTTTGATCCCAAATCGTCTTCATATCAAAAGGTCGAGTTGTCGAATTATCAATATTGAGCTTACAGTAGGCGGTATATTTTGCAATACCGATAATATCTTGCTGGGAAAGAAGCGGAGCGTATTCTTTTTCGAGGTATTCTGCATCTTCGGCACCAACCTTGAAACTCATAATCGTTCCAGCATTACCAAATACGGCATCTTTGATTGATGGTTTTCCAGTGCTTTTGTACTTTTCACCACTTCCTCAAATCTGGGCAATAAACTGGTGAGCCATAATAAGAGCAAGTCGATATTTTCGAGCTTCTGAGAGGATTTCTCAGAAAGTATCGGTGGCAAAATTCTGAAACTCATCAACATAGAGATAAAAGTCTTTTCTCTCTTTTTCTGGCATATCGGCTCGTGCCATGGCTGCCATATTGATCTTTGATACCATGATAAGTCCAAGAAGCTGAGCATTGATATCTCCAATTTTACCCTTTGAAAGGTTAACCATAAGAACCTTTTGAGTGTCCATGACTTCTCGAAGATTAAAGGCAGATTTTGTCTGTCCAATAATATTTCGCATCGTTGTATTGGTAATAAATGGACCAAACTTCGAAAGGAAAAATGGAATCATTTCTTGTCGCTCTCTGTCGCCTGTTTGGGCATATTCATTTTTCCAAAAGGATTTTACCATGACATTTTTGACCTTTGAAACCTTGTATTTCATATACGCTTCATCGACAAAAAGTCGAGGTACATCGATAAGGGTTCCTCCATCATCTTCATCATCCATTAGCGTCAAACATCCATTTCGGAAATAGTGCTGAATACGAGGACCAAAGATCTCATCACCATACATCTTGATAAAAATAGAAGTAGCATCAAGAGCGGCTCTATCTTTTTCTATGGCTCGCAGATTTGGTTCTGTGGCAATAATATCAAGCATATTGAGTGCCATAGGACGCTCAAAATCAGCCGGATCAAATACAATCATATCCTTTGCTCGCTCTTTTGGAGTAAAAGAAATAATATCTTCTACAAGGTCTCCATGTGGATCAATAACACACAGTCATTCTCCATTCCAGAGGTCTTGACGCGCCAGTGACCCGATAAATACAGACTTACCTCAACCAGATTTACCGATAATATATTGGTGTCGTCCACGATCTTTTTTGTCAAAATAGATTGGAGTTTTTCGACTTCTGTATTCATTCCATCACATAAGTACCGAATTTTTGAAAAGTGGAAATCCTCCCAGAGTTCTCTGAACATCTTGTTCAATTGGATATTTCCCTTCATCAATTGGTCTTCCAAGATTTTTTCCTTCTCGCACTATTGGCAGAGTTGTACCATCAATAAGCTCAAGATTTTTGTTTTTATCTCGAAATAGATTTTTGTTTTCATCAACCTTGAGAAGTGATCCATCAACCGTGATGATATTTCCATTCGAATCCCTCTTATAATCAGAGAGCTTGAGTGGATCTGTTGGAAATTTGAGTTCAATTGGTGGTCGAAGCATCTTATATTCAAGCCAGGCAATAAGCGGTGATCGATTGTATTTAATATCAGGGAAATGATACATTGTTGCCAGTTCATCGGTCGAAAATCGACTGATATTTTGCAAAAGTCAAACCAATCGATATTTGAAAGCAAAGTAACGAACTGGAGTAAAGAAAAATCGAAAGAAATCCTCCAATATTTGTGGATTATCGAGCTGATTGTTGTATTCATCTGTAAAAACAGAATTGGTCGAAATTAATGTTTTAAGTCCTTCATGCGCTGAGGATCGAGTTTTTGATGCGACCAAAATACGAATAGACGTCTCAAATCCAGGCTGACCAGCTGACTCACCAACCATTTTTTGAGCCTCTGTTTCGGCTTGGTTAAAGATCTTGTAAGCGTCACCAGAAGAGGCTCATGGAGCAGTAGTATCTCAAGGGCCTGAGAGAGATTCATTTTTTACAAATCGGTACAAAAACCATCGAAATGGTGCCGTCAAAAAATTAAAAGCTGATCCGATAATACCAAATTTAAGTCATTTTTTGTATTCTCATTTTGCGACCAATCGAGCGGCTTTTTTGGCTCGTCGATTCCAGCTGGCTCCAAGTGGCTTGATGACATACTGGACACAGGCGACATCTGTTTTTTGAAGTGATCAAAAATTATTTGTCAAACTTGAAAGAGGATCATCCTCAAAATATTTATAAGTCTTAATTGGATAAATATCATCAGTTTCTTTTCCAATAGAAGCCGCTTCAAGTGCATATCATATTGGCTTAATGTCTGGCATTTTCTCTCTTGGAATCTCAGTAATTTCTGCATCTGGATAGTTTGAGGTGATCTGCTGTCTGATAAGATTTATATTTACTTGATATCAAGTAATGTAGAAATAAACTTCTCATTTATCATAAAAAACCTCAAGTGAAACTTTTAAATGATTGAAAAGAAAATTCATCATGGTTTGCCAAGCACTAATTTGTCCGATCATATGTATACTCTTATAAAAGAGTGTCATAATACCAATTTTTTCTTTAAAATCCTTTTTTGTTTCCTGTTCTTTATCAAGTTTGGAATCCGCCCGTGGCAAAAGTATTCGCAAGTATACAAGATTTCTTGATGTATAGATTTCAAATATAAGTCGAATAATTCGAATCATAATCCATACAAAAAGGACCAGTGCAATAATAGCAAGAATATTTGAAAATAACCAAAAAATTCAATCCATAACACCATCCCACGTACCTGTTGGAACCTTTTCTTCTGGTCTTGCTGTTCGAACTTCTATGGCTCAAGCAGAATATGTGTATGCAAAAAATAATATATGATAGCATATATTTGTAAATTCTTCAAATCTTTCGTAAATTTTCGCTTTACATATATTTTTAATATGTTTTGATATATATTTTTAAAAAATAAATAGTTGTATATCTATAAATACTTAGGACTTTGCTTTACTTTTTTTACTTTTTTTATATACTTTTTGTATCATTTTGTTCTCTATGCAAACACTCTATTCTGCATCTGTGCACGGAATCATTGGAGCCCTCATCGAGGTTGAAGTCGATGTCAAGCGTGGTATGGGGCAATTTATGATTGTATGATTGGGTGATACTGCAGTTCAAGAAAGCAAAGAACGAGTCAGGAGTGCAATCAAAAATTCTGGTTTTACCTTTCCAAGTGGGGCCAGGATTACTGTCAACCTTGCTCCAGCTGATGTACGAAAAAAATGACCTATCTATGATCTGCCAATTGCCCTGTGAATCCTCGCTGAACAAATAGAGTACAAAGATAATATTATCGAGGAAAGTATTCTCCTATGAGAGCTTGCCCTCGATGGATCAGTACGAAAAGTTATCTGAGTCCTTCCTGCAGCAATACTCGCTCGTGAAATTGGAAAAAAATATATCTTCCTCCCAAAAGAAAATCTATGAGAAGCATCTATGATACCAGATATTACCGTTATCTGAATTGAATCACTCCAAGAGGCAATAGAGTACCTAAACGGGCAAAAAATGATTGATAATTGTCCGAAAATAGAAAATTCTTTTGAACCGAAGAGAAAAATCTACACTGATTTCAAGGAAATTATCGGACAAGATCATGCCAAAAGAGCCCTTATGATTGCAGCAGCAGGTGGACACAATCTCCTCATGGAATGACCACCCTGATCTGGGAAAACTCTTCTCTCAAAAGCCTTAGCTGGTATTCTTCCTCCACTTGATATAGAAGAAAAAATAGAAATTTCAAAAATATATTCTGTCTCTGGACTTCTCTCTGCCGATACTCCTATTATTAACCAAAGACCATTTCGAACCATTCATCACACCGCCAGTGAAGCGAGTATCATCGGAGGATGAAGAGATGCAAAACCTGGGGAGATTTCTCTGGCTCATAAGTGAATTTTGTTTCTCGATGAATTTTTGGAGTTTTCAAAACGACTGTTAGAGACCCTTCGACAGCCTCTTGAGGATGGCAAAATTACTGTCAACCGTGTCAATCAAAGTTCAGAATATCCATGTGATTTCTCTCTTGTTGGAGCGATGAATCCCTGTCCATGTGGTTTCCTTTGAGATCCAGAAAAACAGTGTAGCTGTACAAGACACTCAATCGACCGATACCGATCAAAGCTCTCTGGGCCAATTCTCGATAGGATTGACATGTATATCAATGTTCCTCGTATAAAGATAGAAGAACTCCAAAAAAGCACAAAAAGTAATACTCCCTCAAGCGAAATTCAAAAACAAATTATACAAGCAATAGAAATACAAAAAGCTCGACATAAGGCGACTGGAATTTGACCAAAAAGAAATAGTGAACTTTCAAGTAAAGAAATAGAAAAATTTGGAAATATACAAGAAAGTGCTCGAAATATAGCCATAAAATCTGTCGAAAAAATGAACCTTTCGACTCGATCCTACTATAGAATCCTACGAGTTGCTCGCACCATCGCTGACCTCGATTGACAAAAATATGTCGAAGATAGACACATACTTGAAGCTCTTTGATATCGACAAAAAACATAATTTACTTTGACACATGTCTTCTTTCCTCTACATCAATCCAATTTGAGAAAATATAGATTATTTTGTTTTTGATGCGAAAAAAAACATACAAGAACACCATACAATAATCTCAAATGACATAAGCATTTCTTTTCCTCAAAAAATTGCAGAACTTTCAAAAAAATACACACTTTCAGAAGTTTGGTGTATCGAAGGTCCTGGACCCTTTACAAAGATGAGAATTGTAATACTTTGTCTCAATACTCTCAAATACATATATCCTACCATTCATTTAAAATGATGTCATTTTTTTGATCTTATTTGACAGATATCATCAAAAATTCCTCTTCTTAAAGCCAATAGAAAAGAATTTCTCATTCAAGAGAATGGAAGTAGTATTTTTTACCAAAAAGAAAACTTACCAAAATACGAGTATATTTGATACATTTGAAATGAAGACAGCATTGATACTTTTACGAAGTACAAAGATTCTGTCGATACTGTTTTTACTGTTTTTGAATCTCTTGAAAATAAATCTCGATTTTCTCCTATTTATATAAAAAAACCTCATATCACATGTCCGAAAAAATAAACATCCCTTCTCTCGAAAAAAATGAAACTATCCGTCTCACTATAAAAACACATCCTATAGTTTTTGTAGCCCAATGAGTATATATTGTTTGATTTTTTATTTTCTCTATTGTTATTTTTCATTTTTTTGTGCCAATTGCCTCTCTTGTTTCCGAAGGTCTTTTTTGGTTCTTTTTTGGGGTTATAGGAAGTGTTTTTATATATTTTCTTGTCAAACAAATCCTGCAAAAAATGACGCAGATATATCTTGTCACAAACAAGCAATGTATTATTATTTGAAATAAACAGCAAAAAATAAATTCTTTTAATCTTGAAGATATACAAAAAATACAATCCTACACAAATGGTTTTTTGTGAAATATACTCTGATATTGAACCCTCGAAATAGAATTAAAAACTTGAGAAAAATATAGTCTACATCCTCTCTTGCAAGTACTCAAAAATACACGAATACTTCATGCAATAATACAAAAAGAAAAATAATAAAAAATCTCTTGCAATAATTTTTATTTCTATATAATGAGAATTATTCTCATTATTATTAACTTTTCTCTCTATGTACGATCTTATTATTATCGGAGCCGGAAGTGCTGGGCTCCCTGCTGGTATGTATGCCAGTCGATATACACTCAAAAATCTCATTATCGGAGAAATTCCTGGTGGAGCCCTTGGAACTTCACATTGTGTCGAAAATTTCCCTGGTATTCTCTCGGCTCCTGGAAAAGAAATTATGGACAACTTCGCCAAACACGCAGAGCACTCTTGATCACAAATACTCCAAGACCGTGTCGAAAGTGTCGATAAAATGTCAGATGAACATTTCCAAGTCAAAACTTCTTCTGGAAAAAGTTTTGAAGCCAAAAAAATAATTCTCGCCACAGGAAATGAATACAAAAAACTTGGGATACAATGAGAAGATACCTACTATGGTCGGGGGGTTTCATATTGTGCTACCTGTGATGGAAATTTTTATAAAAATCTTGATGTTGCCGTCATTGGTGGTGGAAATACTGCTATCACCGAAGCACTCTATCTGGCAGAAATTGCAAAAACTGTCCACATTCTTATCAGAAAAAACAAGGCTCGTGCAGAAGATATTTGGATCAAAAAAGCAGAAAAAGTAGACAATATCGTATTTCACTATGAAACAGAAGCGACAGAAGTACTCTGAGAAACCATGTGAGTAACTGGTCTCAAGCTCAACAATTGAGAAACTCTCAATGTTGACGGTATCTTTGTAGCCATTGGATCTTCGCCATTTACCAGTATTGTCGATGGACTGGCACCAAAAAAAGATGATGAATGATGTCTTATCGTCGATGCATCACAAGAAACTTCTGTCAAATGACTCTATGCAGCATGAGATGTAACAACGAATAGTAATAAATTTCGACAAACTATTATGAGCGCAGCAGAGTGATGTCTGGCAGCCCACAGTGTGCATGAGGATTTATTATAGAATTTTCTAAAATAGAAATAAAAAATGTTGCTTTTGTTATTCTGAACTTGTTTCAGAATCTCTATTTTAAAGCAATATTTTTTACTAGATCCTGAAATAAATTCTTAGATGACAATTTTTGGGACAATTTCTAAAATGGCAGGATTTTTTTATTTTTTCAAAGAAATTATATCAAATCAAAGAAGGTACAACTTCGACAAAATATTTAATTTCGTGCATTTATAGTTCAATAATTGTACGTTTATTTCTTTTTTTGTAATTCCCAGTATTTTTTAAGCGATTGTCCGGTATAGGATTTTTCACAACTCACAATTTTTTTTGTCGGTCCAGAAAATAAAAGCTGTCATCCATTTTTTCAACCTTCTGGTCAAATATCAATAATCGCATCAGAGTTGGCAATAATATCAAGATTATGTTCGATAACAAGAACACTATTTCCTTTTTCTACCAATCGATCAAGAATATCAAGAAGTTTTTGTATATCAGAAAAATGGAGCCCTGTCGTCGGCTCGTCAAGGATATAGAGAGTTTTTCCGGTTGAGCGTTTTGCTAGATCAAAGGCAAGTTTTATCCGCTGAGATTCACCACCAGAGAGTGTAGGAGCAGACTGTCCAAGAGTGATATATCCAAGTCCTACATCAAGAAGTGTATCCAGAATTCGAAGTATTCGTGGAAAGGATTTGAAAAATACAGCAGCTTCTTCTATAGTCATATTGAGGACTTCTGCAATATTTTTTCCTTTAAAAAATACATCAAGTGTATTCTGATTGTATCGAGTTCATTTACATGATTCACACTCAACATAGACATCTGGCAGAAAATGCATTTCTATTTTTTTTGTCCCACTTCACTCACAAATTTCACACCGTCATCATTTGGTATTAAAAGAAAAATGTCCTGGTCAAAATCAGCGTTTTTTGGCATCGACAGAGCTTGCAAATACCTCACGAATAAAAGTAAATACTCCTGTATAGGTTGCTATATTTGAATGAGGAGTTCGTCAAATCGGTGATTGATCAATTAAAATCATTTTGTCGATGTTCGACATTCCAGTTATTTTTTTGTGTTTTCAAACCTTTCGTTTTGATCGATTGAAATGATTGTGTAAAAAATTTGAAACAATATCAATAACAAGCGAAGATTTTCCAGAACCAGAAACACCCGTCACAACAGTAAGGCATCAAAGAGGGATACGCACATTAACATCCTTTAGATTATTTTCTTTGGCTCCATAAATTTCTATCGCATTTTTTATCGATGGCTTTTTTGGATTATTTCGTGTGATTATTTTTTGTTTCGACAAATACTGCGCCGTTTGTGTCGAAGTTTGTAACAGCTGTTTATACGTACCAGAAAATATAATTTCTCATCAGTGTACTCAGGCCCCTGGTCAAATATCGACAATATAGTCACTCTCTCTCATAATATCTTCGTCATGTTCGACAACAATGACCGTATTTCCAATCTCCGAGAGGTGTTTGAGATTAGAAATAAGCATCATATTATCTCGAGGATGTAGTCCAATTGATGGTTCATCAAGTACATAAATAATTCACTCAAGTTTTGTTCCTATTTGAGTTGCCAAGCGGATTCTTTGAGATTCTCCACCTGAAAGGGTATTAGCTTTTCTATCAAGCGTCAAATATGAAAGTCCTACTCCCTGAAGAAAATCAAGGCGATCACGAATATGTTTGAGAATTTCTTTTGCTATCTTTGACTCATTTTCAGAAAGCCGTATTTTCTCAAAAAATTTTCTACTTTCTTGCACTGAAAGTCCCGTCAATTCTCAGATATTTTTTCCTCCAAGAGTTACCTGCAAATACATGGGGTGAATTCTATATCACTGACAACTTTTACACTTTTTTTCTGTGGCATATTGTGTGAGTTTTTTAACATAGACATCTTTTTTTCATTCTATATCAAAATATTTTCTCTCTAAATGAGGAATAATTCACTCATATCGTATGTGTGATATGTGCTTTGATTTGGAATTTTTGAGCCGAAACTCCACTCGAAACTTTTCAGAAACTCCATAAAGCACCTTTTCTTTTTGTTGTTTTGTAAGTTTTTTATAGGGAATATCCATGGATATATTTTTGTTTTCACACATCGACTGAAGTATGGTTGAATAGTATCACTTCTGATCTCACCAAGGAAGTATTGCTCACTCAAGAAGTGTGAGTTCTCCATTGATAATATCCTTCTCATCAAAAGTCATACGATAACCCAATCATAGACAATCTGCACACGCCCCATAATGGGAATTAAAAGAAAAATTTGATATTTGAAGATTTTCAAGTGTATATCCACATTTTTTACATGATGCATAGAGTGTTTCTTTTTGTTTTTTTCACGATGCTACAAAATATATTTCTATATATCCATTTCACTTTTCACTCGTTATTCGAAGGGTATCTTTGAGTCTATTTTCATACTCTTCTGACTTTTTTTTGACAAGCCTATCTACAACGATAGACACATCTTCGACATCTTCGACAGGCGAAGTATCCTCAAAATTATCAGCAATAGAATAGAGCTGGTTTCAAACCATAAAACGTACAAACCCATTATCAGAAACCTTTTGGCTTATATCTTTGAGATTGATATATTCACGAGCATTTTCAAAAATTGAAAATGGAAACATTACATAGTACTTTTCTCAAAGAGGAATTTTTTCAAGAGAATCGTATATCTGTGAAAGGCTTGTTTTTTTGAGAACAATAGTATTGTGATTGATACAATGAGGGACTCAAATATGAGTATAGAGAAGTCGATAGTAGTCATATATTTCTGTGATGGTTCCTATGGTCGAGCGTGGATTATTCGACACAGTTTTTTGATTGATGGCGATAGTTGGCGAGAGTCCTTGTATTTCATCAACTTTTGTTGCATCAGAGGTATCTGATATAATCATACGAGCATAGGTAGAGAGGGACTCCAAATACCGCTTTTGTCCCTCTGCATAGAGAGTATCAAAAGCTAGCGAAGATTTTCCAGAACCAGAAACACCTGTAATTACAGAGAGGGTATTTTTTGGTATGCTGACACGAATGTTTTTGAGATTATGAGTTTTTGCTCCTTTAATTATAAGATTTTTTGACATGATTTTATTGATTAGTGGCTAAGAAACATCCATAGACCTTTTGTACTCATGATTGTTTAAGTACTTTCGCACATTCATTTGCTGTCGCTCCTGTCGAGATAACATCATCGATGAGAATTATTTTCTTTGGGATTTTATATGAGGATTTAACCCTAAAGGCATGTATTTTATTTTTAAGACGCTTGCTTCGTGGAAGTTTTGACTGCTGAGGCGTGTACTTTGTAGAGAGAAGAGGCAAGGCTGGAATATTTATTTTTTTTGAGAGTTTTTTGCTTATGTATTTCATATGATCAAATCAGCGAAATACTTTTCTTCTCCAGTGAGTCGGAACTGGGACAATAGCGATATTTTTTGTACCAAAAGTATGAGAATACTTTGTAAATATTTCAATATACGCCCTTATAATCTTCTTTGATTTATATTGTTGGGATTGGTATTTATACATCTTGAGATCGTTTTCTATTTCCTTATAAGCGCAAGCAACGATGATTTCATTAAGATAATTTTTTTCAAATTGATTTTTATATATTTGTGTATAATTTTTGACTGTAATCAAAAAATCATCTTCTCCAGATTTTTCTATAAAAATATCGCGAAAAAAAGTGATGATATCTGAAATAAATTTCATATACTATCGATAACGAAAACGAAAATATGAAAAGAAGAACAAGAAGGCAATAAGGAAAATACAAAGTGAAATAAAAAAGAGAAGTCAATCTCACCATGAAAGGAAAATACTGGCATAAATCGAAAATCCAACACTATACGCTATGCTTCAATAGTGTAGAATAGAGAAATCATATGGATACTTTTCTTCCCAAAAATATGTGTTTGCAATAATGACAATAGGAAAGAAAAAGATAAAAATCAAACTTGAGAGAATTGAATCAGAATGAAGTAAATTAAAAAACAAAAAGCCATATAAGTAGTACAAGAGAACTATAGCTGAAATATAGGCAATATAATTTGAGTAGCGAGCATGAACAGAAAATAAGAACATCGTAAAGAGAATCAAAAAATAACTACTTTCAAAAACAAAAAAACTTAAAAATACATTAACAAGAGAGGATATAAGTACGATACTTAAGAAAAACACCTTTGACTCAAAAAGATATGGCTGAAAAAAACGTATTTTTGGTATTTGCTCAAAAAATACAAGAGACACAACTCCTGCAAGACCTGTCAGGATATAGAGAGGAAGATTGGGAAATAAGTACTGAATCGACATAGTACCACCAATAATCATTGACACAAGAAACAGTTGAAAAATTCATACTTTTTCTTTACGAGAATATCCAAAAAAGAAAACAGAATACCCAAGCACTATTGCCATAAATATAATGTGTAAAAATAAAATATCAGCTGGATAAAAAGAAAAATAAATACCGATGATAATAAGTGTGATATAGCTATAGAGAAGGTGGAACCGAGAGATATCAAAAAAAATATCACTCTTCCAATAAAACGTAAGCATATACCCAACTAAAATACCGTAAATACCAAGAAAAATCATAATATGCACGGTCATACTCTCTTTGAGGGTACCAGTAAAAGTAAAGGCAAGAAGATAGATTCACAGATACATCAAGACAAGAGGAAGTAAAAGTGATCTTTGTGGAGAAAAATCAAAAGAAAATACTTCTAAAAATTGGTTTTTTTGATTCTTAAAGAAAAATACTGGAGAAAAATAGAGAATGAAAAAGATTCAAAGAACAATAAAAGCTCCCTCAATAAGGTAAAAACCAAAAATATGAGAGATAATAACAAAGATAAGATGTATAAGAATAAGAAGAAAATACATCTAAAAATTACTATTGAGAAAAGAAATAATTGGAAAAAATAAAATCACAACAAAAATAAGAGTCTTCCATCCTCGAACGAGTGAAAGTAAAAAATTTAACAGTGTAAAAAAGACGACAAAAAAGAGTGATTTTTCTAAAAAAGAAATTTTGATAATACCAAGAGAATCAAATGAAGAGAGGTATATATAAACAACAGTATAAATAAAAATAATTACTGTTATGAGCATCGAAATTCAGTGTATAAAGGCAAAAAACTTATCTTTATAGTATCCAAAACCGTGAACAATTTTTGTATAAGATACATGCTTTTGATGAATTCGATTTTGTACAATTTGTATATTTTGCTTGAGAAGTTTTCTTTTAAGATACAAGCGTTTAAGATCAGAAAATTTGAATGAGAGAATTTTTTGAATAATATCTCGTGTATTTTTAGAAAGTCGTTTTTTATAAATAGAAAGTTCTCTTTTATTTTTAAGATATACAAAAGAATTTGTATCTATGGTTTGTATTTCTTCTTCGGGGGTTTCTTCTTTTTTTTCTACTATTTTTTGAAAAAAAGATTTTAACTTATATCCAATATCTTTTTGTTTTTCATCTTCTGTTTGAATTTTATTATCTGAACCAATCTCTTTTAAGAGATCATTTGTCTGAGAAAGAAATTTCTTTTTTTCCTTGACCATTCACTGTTTAAGAAGATAGAGTTCAACAGAACCGATAGTATTAAGAGAGTTTTCGAGAATATTTTTCATTTTACTAATATTTCTTGTTCATCGAATTTTTGTAAGCTCAAGCTCAATTTGACTCAATGTACTTTTTTGTTCTATATTAATAGTACTATCATATTTTATAAGGAGATTTTGTATTTTTTCAATCGTATTATTAACGACTGTTTCATAACGCTCTAATTCTTTGAGAACTTCTGATGAAAATTCATCTGAAATATCTTCATCTGTTGTAACTTTTTTTTCAGTTTCTTGTATTTCTTCGTTATTTTTTTCGAGAGATTCACGATACAAATTATAACCATCTCGAACCTTTGCTGTCATTTTTATCTTCTGATCTTCACTCATATTCGGATTTGTATAAATATATTTTACATCATATTTAAGATTCTCAACAAGTTTTCTATATGATTTAAAAATATCATTTGATTGAATTTTTCAGGTTTGCAAAATACCTCCTACATAGGCATCAAAATAGAAAAAATTTCCATTTTTTTGAGAAGTATTTTCTGTTTCATGAATTTCTATAATAGAATATCACTGACTGTGAAGAATGTACTTTGCTTGTTCAATAGAATCTGCTGTTACACTGAGAGTAAGTTTACTTGATCCTTTCGAACAGGTTGCCTGAAACACCATGAAAAATTAAATTAAGAAATGGTTATTTTTTGAGGAACTTGGGAAACTATTTTTTGAAAAAAAATATCAAAATCATTATCATCAAGGATATTCATAGAAAAAAGATAGAGAGATTTTTCTTCTTTTTTAATTTCAAGCTCCTCAATTATTTGAGTGAGAAAAAAGGTTTTTTCGTCTCTTGAATGGAGTTGAAGAGTTAAATTTTTCATGAGGGAATAATACTCGTTTTTTATCCTTTTGCAAGCAAAAAAATATTTTTCTGTTCAAAAGTAATATATGATAATTAAAAAATAAAAAAAGATAGTAATACTAGTAGTTTTTGTTTGTAAATAAGGGTAGCCCTTTTTTTTATTTCCTCCTTTAAAAAAAGAAATAAACAGTGTTTTAAAAATTTATACTTAGTTTTGTTTATAGGTACGAGTATTTTTTTAGTTTTTTGACAGTATTTTTAATGTAAAAAAATATTTAATATTGATTTGTATTTTTTCAAAAAATCCCTACACTGGTAATTGTTAATTTTTTTAAAAAAGTATTTTTATGATTTTTTCACAAAATGTAAAAAAATGATGATGATTTTTTATAATTTGATTATTATTGTGAATTATTTGGACATTTTTTTTAATGCAACATTTCTCTTTACCTCACAGGGAGAATAGAGAAAGTAAACAGGAAATAAATAGCTTTACAGGAGAAATCTCATATGATATTTTTTCCTCTAACAAAATCAAGAAAATATATGATCTTATAGAAGATCACTATTTTGCTTTTCATAAAAAAACAAACAAAGAAATAGAATCTGAATTTGCCGAGGCTCTTGTTAAGAGTTTGGGAGATAAGCACAGTACCTATTTTGATGAAAAAATGACAGAAATTTTCAATGAAGATTTGAGATGAGATTTTGAGTGAATATGAGCTGTTGTATCACCCGATACAAAATGAGTGAAAATCACTCATATACTCGATACTTCACCAGCTCAAAAGTCAGGATTAAAGGCTGGAGATATTATGACTCATGTTGATGGTGAGAGTATTGCTGGACTTACTGTGGGTGAAGCGGTAGAAAAAATTCGGTGACCAAAAGGAACTAGTATAATTCTCGATTATTTACGAGGAGAGAAATGAAATCAAAAAACTGATACGACAACAGTAACACGAGATATTGTAAAAATACCATCAATACAATCAGAAATGCTTACAGGCTCTATAGGCTATATTAAGGTATCAACTTTCTGAGACAAAACAAGCCAGGATTTTTATAATGCTTTTAATACTCTTGTAGAGAGTGGATCACAGGCAATGATTCTCGATTTTCGCTATAATTGAGGTGGGTATTTAAAAACCGCGATAGAACTTTCTTCTGCCTTTTTAAAAGAAAATATTCCTGTTGTCAAAATAAAAGAAAATGATCCAACGAAAAATGAAATTCTTTATACAGTAAATTGATGAAAGTCAAATATTCATATTCCAATTATCATTTTAATAAATAATTATTCTGCTTCTGCCAGTGAAATATTTGCTTGAGCACTTCAATACTATAAAAGAGCTCTTATTATTTGAGAACAAAGTTATGGAAAATGATCAGCTCAAGAAATATATTCTCTTTGAGACGGAACCGTTATAAAACTTACAACCGCTCGTTGGTACACACCATGAGATGTTAGTATTGATGAAAAATGAATTACACCAGATAAATCGGTGTATATAACTGACTTTGATTATCAAGAGTGATTTGATAGACAGCTTGATGCAGCTCAAAAAATTCTTGAAAATTGATTAAAAGATACAAAAAATTCTTATGAGTCAATTCTCAAATACGCAAAAGATACAAATTTTCAAAAATAATTTCTTACTTTTTATTATCTATGGAAAATGATATTTTAGGTTTTGAGTCCGATGGACTCTCATCATGAGTAGAGCAGTCAAAAGAAACACAAGAAAAACAAAAAGCACAATCACAAAAAGCACAATCACAACTCCAGAAGGTGCAAAAAGATGAAAAGAAGGCCCAGTGAGATGATAGAGAATTATTTGAAATTCTCAAAAAGTTTATCAATAATCCATACTATTCTTCCCTTATTCCTGATATTACTTTTCTTCTTTCTCATTCAATCCCCTCAAGAGCGATTCTAGCGATGATAGCCCTCTTTTATCCAGAGGCAAGCTACTATATTTCTCAAACTATCAGCAAAGAAAAAGATTTTGAAATGATGAAGAATCTTCATAAGTATGAGACTCTAACAGATTTTAATGAATCAACACTGGATGCTTCTCTTCGGAGTTGGATAACCATTTGGGTAACATTTATGGAAACATTTTTAACACATTCGACAACTTCGACAATTATGATGGCAAAGTTCGCCAAACAAATACAACAAACTTATCCAAATGAAATAAATGATGTCTTTACTCATTTCTTGATTTTTTTCTTTCAGACAAGAAATATAAAAATACAAAAAAATAATGCCGTGTCATACAGTCAATATATACAAAAAAATCTTATAAAAGTTTTAATTCAGTTTCTTGAAAATGAAAATGCCGAAGATATTTTGAGAGATATTGAAAATATAAGTGTGGATAATTTATTTTGAGTGAAATAATTTTGTATCTTCTCGGACGAGGATATATCGAATACATATACTTATAATAAAAAGACTGATAGGAATGCGAAATGGATCTATGATTTGTATACTTGGGAAAAAAGCAAAAAAATGAGCAACCCAAAGTATACTCTTGACTCAGAAAAAAAGAAAATATCCAAGATAAAAAAGTATATTTCATATAGGAAAAATAAGTGCGAGAATAATGTAGAGAAGAGACAAGGTAAGAAGTGGTCATATAATTCATCCTATTATAATGTTTGCAAAAATTGAGACAATAGGATATACACCAAAATGATAAATAAGAACCGGAAAACTTCATATACTTGCAGTAAGTGTAATTCAGATAATAGAAATAATCCACCTAGGAAGAAAGGGTATTTTTTTGAGAATTTCTTCTACCTGAGAATAAAAAACTATTATTCATAGAGTGGCACCAAATGAAAGTCCAAATCCAACATCATAGAGGAGCGCAAGTGGTGAAAAAATAAGAATTCACCATGCAACGAGTATTAAAAAAGCAAGAACAGACCGTTTGTGTCCGGATTCCAAAGCAATATATCCAATTATTCCCATAACAGTTGCCCGTATAATGGGAACATCCCAACCAACAATATATCAATAAACGAGCAATAATGAAACAATAATTGTCCGTTTTATATATCGATGGAGAGCAATAGATCGAGTCATTATTCCTAAAAAAAGAATTAAGAAAGTAATATTTGAACCGCTGACTACAAGAATGTGAGTGAGTCCAGATTTTTGAAAATCATCTTTTAATTGTCAATTCATAAAATCAGTATTTCCAATAGTTATACCTAACAGTACAGAAGTGACATCTTTTGGAAATCACTGAAAAAATATTTTTTTGAGTGATTTTTGTATACTTTCCCGAAAAGAAATATTTTCACTTTTATTTTTTATATCAAAACTCCAGAGATATGCCTTTCAAAAAAGTTTATGGTACCAGGCATACTTTTCAAATCAACTGAGTTGAAAAATATTTGAAAATCCGGCAAGAGTGGTCCCTGTAAATTGGATTTTATTGTCAATATGAACATCAAGGTTTTTTGGTACTTCTACCATAATGCTGGCATGTAGAGAAGGGAGAATTATTTTTTTGTGTCCTTCTGTGTCGAAGTTGTCTATTAATAGTCTATATACAGAACTTCTATCAGTTGTGTACATTTTTTTGTCAATAGTGCCAGTAATTTGTATATTTTTTCTTTCAAATACATTCTCATAGAGATATTTATAAGTATTTATTCGCTCTTGTTGGTGAAGATAGGTTATAAAAAAACCACTCAGAAAGAAGAATCATGCGATGCAGAGAATTTGCCATCTTCAATATCAAATAATAATTGGTATTCAAAGTACGATTATTCATCACAAAAGAATATGAAGAGGAGAGTTCTCATATCCTCAAAATCCTATTCCAATACCAAAACTCAAAAATCCGAGGAAAAAAAGTATCCTCGGATGAAATCGTTTCAAAAAATTCATTCTCTATGCTCGTAAGATTTTAAAAAATATCCAAAAAGTGACTCATATTCCAAAAAGAGCGAGAATCTGGGTCATATTAATTCAAATATGAGAAGCAAATGTATCGCTGTCTCCACTGAGAAACTCAAATATGAAGAGTACACTTGATACATATCAAATTCCAACAGCTCCAATAAATCCTTTCGGCACTTGTTTTTTTTGTAAAAAGTGATTTCATACCACACCGATTATTGCCATAAGAATATAGAGAACAGGAAGAGGAAAGAGTGCTTTTTGAAGGGGAACAATATTGAATTTATGAGCGTATTGAATTGAGAAAAAACTATCAAAAGGAATACCATAAATCTGCCCACCAAGAAGAGCTCCTATATAGCCGGCAATTGCTGCAACAAAAAATGCAGGGAGAATAATATCGAGATAAGAAAGTTTTATCTTTTTTTGTTTACGGGTGAGCCAGAGAAATACAAGAACAAAACCGACGACTCCTCCTGCAAATGATAGATTGTATCATCCAGTTCCAGAGGCCAGAAAAAATCTCTCGAGAAAAGTAATAAAGGTATCATTTCCACTCAAAAAATCTTCAAATATAAAACGCTCTATTCGCCACTGTCAAAGGATATAAAACATTCGAGAGAAGATAAAAATCGAGAGAGTAAAAAGAGTAATGCGAGAAAAAATATGCTTTGTAATTCCTGCCTCGATAGATCTGCGATGAAGTCCATAAAAAAACAATACCCATGCAACCATAAGTCCGACTCAAAAAAGATAAATATCAATGTATGGGAATGTAATAACAGGATACATAACAAATAAAATTTATAAAATAAAATACATATACTTTTATGGTGAGTATATGTATTTTAGAGATATTTTCAAATGTTTTATCTATTTATATTTTTTTATTTTGCATATTCTATGACGCGAGTTTCACGCAGAAGATTGACTTTTACTTCTCATGGATAGCTACAGTTCGCCTCTATTTGCGCTGCAATTTCTTGAGCCTTCTTATGAGCATCGAGGTCAGAAACCGTATCAGCATCGACAAATACTCGTACTTCACGTCCAGCTGAGAGTGCATACGCCTTTTCAATACCAGCTACGCTCATAGCGATATTCTCCATTTCTCGAATTCGCTTGATATAGTCTTCTGCATTCATTCTTCTGGCTCCTGGTCGTACTGCTGAAATAGCGTCAGAAATCTGTACAATTTTTGCTTCGATACAAGTCATCGGTACATCATCATGGTGACTTTCTATGATATTGATTGTTTTTTCATCAAGCCCATATTTTCGACCAATTCTTCCTCCAATTTCAGGATGAGTTCCTTCAATATCGTGATCCATTGCTTTTCCAATATCATGGAGAAATCCACCTCGGAAAGCTAATGTTTCGTCAGCTCAAAGCAGTTTTGCAATCGCTTTTGATATATAGGCAACCTCTTTTGAGTGGAGGAGGAGATTTTGTCCGTAACTGGTTCGAAATCGACTTTTTCCCACCAGTGGAAGGATTTCATCTGGAATATTTACAATTCCTAAATCATCGACGGTTTTACGTCCGAGGTCATAGATAAGTTTTTCGGCATCTTCTTTGTTTTTTGAGACAATTTCTTCGATACGAGCTGGTTGGATTCTCTTGTCTGCTATGAGATCTTCAAGCGATTTTTTTGCAATATATCGGCGGAAAAGATCAAAACTCGAAATAAAAACCGTATCTGGTGTATCATCGATAATAAGTGAAACTCATGTTTCTTTCTCAAAAGCAATAATATTTCGTCCCTCTTTTCCAATAAGTTTTCCTTTGAGGTCATCACTTTCGAGCTGTACAATACTCTGAGTTGTCTCAGCCGTGACTTCGCCTGCATACTGCTGAATCGAAGTGATGAGAATTTCTCGAGCCATATCCTCTTGACGATTTTTGTATTCTTTTTGTTTTTTTTCTATCAGAGATACGATATCGTGTTCATATTGACTTTCAATGGTTTTGAGGAGTTCTGTTTTTGCCTCTTCTTTTGAGAGTCCAGCTACTTCTTCGAGTTTATTTTGGAGCTCTTCTCGCACGGTCCCCAGTTTTTCTTTTTCTTTTGCGTTGTTTTCCTGTTGAGTGAGAAGGGTGTTTCTTTTCTTTTCAAGTTCGTCATATTTTTCATCTATTTTTTGCTGTTTTTCTTCGAGTTTTTTCTCTTGAGAGATGATATTTTGTTTTTCTTCTTTGAGATCATTTCGAGCTTCATGGATTTCTTTTTTGAGATCATTGACGGTGCTTTGAGCACGATCGAGGATATTTTTTGCTTCCTTATGAGCATCAGATATTGTTTTTGAGGCTTTTGCTTTTTGCTTCCTGATATTGAGAATATACACTCAAAATCATCCTACAATAAGCCCGATAACAACCGAGAGAATATAGTATGGCATACATTGATAAAATTAAAAAAATAGAGTGTTCTCAGAAAAAAAGAGAAACATATTTCTAAAGAGTTTTTTTGTTTATAATACCAAAAATCAGCATTTCAAAATCAAGAAAATCGTCGAATATGAGTTGGAAAAAGTGAAAAATGAAAATCGTTTTTTATCTGAGAGTCAAAAGCATTGTACAAAAAAATACAAAATAATAAAGTTTTTTTCTCTCTTTTCTTCTTTTTTGGCTATTTAATAGTCTTTTTTTAAATATTGATTTATTATTTTCAGTATTTATTATATAATTTCTATGTGAAAAAAGTGTGAAGAGTCCTATTTTTATTTGACTTTCGTATGTTTTTTTATACACTTGCACCAGTATTTTGCATATTTGCAGGTACTTTTATGTTCTTTAACATTCTTAAATTCATTTCAATTTATAGCCCTCGGTTATGAAATGTAATGAGAGGAATCTTTTTATTTCTTTTAATTAGGAGAGAAATCGAAAGTTTCCTCTTGTTATGTACATAACTTGAGGTTAAAGCTTTAACCTTTTTATCTTTATACTTTCTCTTTTTCTCTTATTCATATAAAAATTATTTCCTTAAAAGAAACCGACCAATTCTTTTTTACAATAATTTTTGGAAAATGAGCTGGAGTATAAGATAATTGGTAATCTCTCCTGACCAGAGAGACAATTCCTATATCATAGTATATACCTATAAGCATCTGCATTTTTTGACCAGAATGTACTGCCTTATTTCAAAAGTATATATTTTGATATATTTCTCTTTTTATATATTACTTCCTTATTTTTAAGAGGAAAGAATATATTTTTACTTTCTAACCTATAATACTATGGGTACTTTTTCTAAAAAAGTTGCTTCATTCGTATCGATTGTAGCTCTTATGGCTACAACTCTTGGAACATCAGTTGCATCTGCTGCTTCTGAATTTCTTCCATACGCTGAAGCTCTTGCTAATAAAAGCGTAATCAATACTCAGTCTTCTGAGGCTGGTTACCGACTGGGTGATAAAATCACTCGTGCAGAACTTGCAAAAGTTGCTGCGAACCTTGGTTCGTACACTATGACTGCATGTGATGCAAATCTTTATACTGACGTGGATTCTTCTCTCGGAGATCTCTGTGATGCTATTACTACTCTTGCTACTGCTGGAGTTGTATCTACTTCATTCACAAAATTCCGACCAAATGATCACGTTACTCGTGCTGAAATGTCAAAAATGGTTCTCGGAGCTCTTGGAGAAACTGGTTCTAGCACTTCTGCTGGATACCAAGATGTAACTTCTGCTCTTGGAGACCTTGCTGGATTTATCAACCGAGCAAATGAACTCGGATGTGCAAGAGACGCTATGTACTTCCGACCAAATGCTTCTACTTCACGAGGTGAAACATTCAAAATCGCTTCTTGTGCTGCTGGTCTTAATATCGGTGGTGGAACTGGAACTGGTGGAACGACTCCAACACCAGGAGACACAACTGGTTCACTTGATGTTTCTCTTGAAGGAAAAGCAGTTGCTCAATATGTTCCTATGAACGCTTCAAGCGTAAAAGTAGGTTCTATCAAACTTACTGCTAATAAAGATGTAAAAGTTAAAACTGTAACTGTTAACCGATCTGGTCTCGGTGACAGTCAAGGTATGACTATCGCTCTTGGTCAAGGTGGTACTACTGTTTCTGAAAATCGATCAGTAAATACATCTACACAAGATGCTATCGTTCGTCTTAACGATACTCTTGAACTTAAAAAAGGTGAGTCTGCTACATTTGATGTACTCGTTTCTGTAAGCGGTACTTCAAACAGTCAAAGTCAGTTCACAGTTACCGCTGTTGGTACTGTTGACGCTGCTGCTACTGTTACAGGTCTTCCTGTCACTCTTGGACTTATCAACACTACCTCTTACAAAGTTTCAAAAGTAACAGTTTCAACTGTTGCATTTAACGGTGTAACTTCTGGTAAAAATGATCAAAATCTTGGTCGTGTAAAATTCCAAGCTGGAAACCGAAACATCACTATGAAAGGGTTTACCCTTACAAAAGAAAGTGGTATTGATATGACTCGAGCCCTTGCTAATGTAAAAGCTTACAAAGGAGGTGAGGAGGTTGGATCTGTTTCTATCACTTCTGACAAAATGACTGTTACTGGACTTGACAACCAAGTCGATCGAAACAATACTATTGAGTATGAACTTCGAGGTGACGTTATTTACGTAGGTGATGGTAATGCTAACGATGATATCAAACTCAAAATCTCTGAAACAACTGACGTTTCTGCAATTGAGGATGATACTGGGTACACAACTTCAGTTCAAACTTCTACTGCTGTAGGTACTATTGATCTTTCTTCTCTTGATATTATCTGGACGAAAAATAACAATAAATCAATAACTGTTGCTCCTGGAGCTTCAGATGTTTCTCTTTTTGACGCTGATGTCAAAGCTGGTACTGAGTTTGATGTAACGAAATTTACGCTTAAACTTACTCCTACATATACTGGAGGACAGCTTAATAACAATTTCACAACACTTACTCTTACTGTAGATGGTACAGATTATGATATGCTTCAAAAGTCACAATCTGCTCCTGGTGAGTATGTATTTAGCGCTACTTCTGATAAATTCAGAATCAACGCTGGAACTCCTGTAACACTTCGATTGAAAGGTAACCTTTCAAATGCTGCTGCTACTGGTTCTTACCAAGTAAATGTAACAATAAACAACGTTAAAAACATTTCTAACGGAAATACTGTTACTGGTGTAAACAAATCATCTGGAAACAGTGCAAAAGTTACTGTAGAAAATGCTACTCTCAATCTCAAAGCATCAAGTGTTGCTGCTCCAGACTCAACAAAAGTTTACAGCAACGCAACTGATCTTGAGATCGGACGATTTGGACTCGAAGCAAAAGCTGAGAAAGTAACAGTACGAGAAATCACTCTCGATAATGCAGGTAGCCTTGCTGACTTTACAAAACTTGTTTCTGGACAAAATGTAAAACTTGTCAATGTAGCTGATAACTCTGAAGTTTCTGCTTCTGTAGAAGTTACTGCAACACAAATCAAGCTTACAGGTATGTCTCTCTCAGTTGATAAAGATATGACTAAAAACTACAAAATCCTTGTAGATACAAATAGCGATCTTATCACTGAAATGGGTACTGATACTGTACAATTAGATGTAAATGTTGTTTCTGCTTACTCTGATTCTACAAGCAGTATCACTGCTGGTCCTTACACTTGTGATAAAACATATACAGCAGCACTTATCCCACCAGCACTTACTGTAACAAAAAAATCTGGTACAGAAAATGTATTTGTCATCAATATTGCAAATCAATCTTCTGATGATGATATCCAAATCAACAAGATTAAAGTTCAGGTTCGACCTGATGCTGAAGATGATGGATATTCTGGAGCAACATGTTTCCGAAATGCTGGTTCTTCAGATACTTGTGATGGATCTGGTGCTCTTGATGCGGCTGGACATGGTTCTGTTCCTGGTCCTGCTAAAATGTTTAATTTTGTAGGTCATAGCCTTGAATTTACTGTAAGTACAAACTCTAATGTAGATAAAGAACTCTACGTAGATTCATACTACAACAACCCTACAAGTCTTGTAGCTGAAGTATTCGTTGTTGAATACGAAGTAAACGGAAACGTTTACACTGAAAGCTATAATGTAAAAAGTAACTAATTCTCCTTTTTCATTCTAAACAGTTTTCAGAACAAAAAATCCCCCTTTTTGGGGGATTTTTTTGTGACTAAACTTGCAAATTCCCTTTTTTTTTGTACAATACGATCCATTATTCTTTGTATACATGCTTACACTTCAAAACTTTTCTCTTTGTATTGAGGATAAGACAATTATTCAAGACCTTTCTTATGAGTTCCAAGCCTGAAAAACTTCACTGGTACTTGGACACAATGGATCTGGAAAAACTTCACTTTCACTTGCTATTGCTGGACATCCACGCTACGAGGCAAGTGGAAATATTTTTTTTGGAAAAAAAAATATCACTAAGTGTACGCCCGATGAGCGCTCAAAACTTGGGATTTTTCTCTCATTTCAGAATGTGCCAGAAATTCCTGGAATCTGACTTTTTGAGTATTTACAGGCGATCTATGATGAGTATTTTAAATACAATTTTCCTGATAAAAAACCGATTTCTCCTTTTGTCTTTCGCAGAATGGTCGAGAAACTTCTTCCCAAACTTCATCTTACCACTGATTTTCTCGCTCGAGATATGTTTGTAGGATTTTCTGGTGGAGAAAAGCGACGAATTGAGCTCTTGCAAATAGCTCTCTTGAATCCGAAATGTATCATCCTTGATGAGGTTGATAGTGGGCTTGATATTGATGCTCTTGAAATCCTAAAAAATCAAATCATACAATGGAAAAAAGAAGGAAAGACACTGATCATCGTCAGTCACAATCTCTCTTTTATAAGAGAGCTTGATATTGATGATGTTATTCTGATGTCAAAAGGAAAAATCAAAAAATCTGGAGATAAAAGTCTTCTTGAAGAGATTACAAAAACAGGACTCTATACGCCTTAATTTTTTTGTGAATGAATCAAGATACAGACCACATCATTGCTGATATTTCAAGAGAATCACTCGACAAAAGAGACGAGGTTTCTTATGATATACTCTCTTCGGCTGGGCTTTCAAAAGAGCTTATCATGCAAATTTCATCGCATCATAAGGAGCCAAAATGGATGCTTGATTTGCGCCTGAAATCGTTTGAAACATTTCAAAAGATGGAAATGCCGACGTGGGGACCATCACTCGATACCCTCAATCTCGATGAGATTTATTACTTTTCTCGACCACAGTGAGCTTCGGATACGAAAAACTGGGATGAAGTACCCGAAAAAATAAAAGATACCTTTGACAGACTTGGTATTCCAGAGGCAGAGCGTACAATGCTGGCCGGTGTTGGAGCTCAGTATGATAGTGATGTTGTCTATCACAATATCAAGAAAGAAGTCGAAGATCAGGGAGTGATTTTCGAAGATATGTCGACGGCTCTTATCAAGTATGAAGATATCATCAAAAAATATTTTATGAAGTTGGTTCCACCAAGTGATCATAAATTTGCGGCTTTACACGGCGCTGTGTGGAGTGGAGGTACTTTTCTCTATATTCCGAAGGGAGTCAAGCTTTCAGAGCCGCTACAGGCGTATTTTCGTATGAATTTGAGAGCTGGTGGACAGTTTGAGCATACTCTCATCATTCTCGAGGACGATGCAGAGGCTGCGTACATAGAGTGATGCAGTGCTCCTAAGTGGAATACCACGAGCCTTCATGCTGGATGTGTTGAGATTTTTGTAGGAAAAAATGCAAAAATGCGATATTCAAGTGTAGAAAATTGGTCAATAGACACCTACAATCTCAATACCAAACGAGCAAAAACAGAGGAAGGCGGTGTCATCGAGTGGATTGGCGGGAATCTTGGGTCTGGAGTTACGATGCTCTATCCGTGTTCGCTTCTTGTTTGAGACAATTCAAAGGCTCTGCATTTTGGAGTTGCCTTTGCAAATAAGGATCAAGAAACTGATACTGGAGCAAAGGTAATTCATATTGGAAAAAATACCAAGAGTGAAATCGTATCAAAATCTCTCTCAAAATGAGGAGGAATTGCTACCTACCGATGACTGCTTGATATCAAAAAATCAGCCACAGAGAGCGTATCACAGATTGATTGTGATGGACTTATCCTCGACCAAGAATCTCGATCTGATACTATACCAGATATTCGAGTTGCTGGTTCGGATGCTCTTGTCGCCCATGAAGCAACGGTTGGTAAAATCAATGAAGATACGCTTTTTTACTTGATGTCTCGTGGCATGAGCGAAGATGACGCCAAGGCGATGATTGTACGAGGATTTGTCTCGCCACTTGTCAAGGAACTTCCTCTTGAATATGCCGCTGAGATGAATGTACTTATTGGTATGGAAATGGAGGGGGGAATTTAAAAATCAAGAAAAAATATATCTTGATTTTTTTTGTTTTTTGGATACCATACCTCTATGGTACGAGAAAAAGCTGGAGCCTATCATGAAGCCCAAAAACGCATCCAAGAAACTATAAAAGATGAAGAGAGAAGTCGTCTTGAGGATATTCAAGAGCATTTTGACAAGAAAAAAGAAACATTGTATACAAAGAATAAATTTGATATTTTTTGACTGCGAAATCGTATCACTATAGGACAGTCACTGAGTCTGTTACAACAAGAACTCCAAAAAGCGCTCTCGCAGTGAGAAATTTCTCAAGAAGAGTACAATGAAACGATACAAACACTGGAAATACAAGAACAACAGAAAGAGAAAGAAAAAAAAGAGCCCGCTTCGGTTATTGTTCCTGATGAAATCCCATTTGGAAAGACCAAAATTGCAAAAAAACTTGAGAATCAAGTGATTTGAGAAAATATTTGAGCAGATATTGTTTGATTTTTGTACGGTTTTGTTGTTCAGGGGAGTGCAATTCTTGTAATCCTCGCTTGGAATATTTTGCTCGACGCAATTATGCTTCCAAAGGATATGTGGGATACATTTCATAATTCTCAAAAATAATGCAACGATTTTTTACAAAAGACACCCTTGATGATATTTATACTATTACTGATAATGCTTGGATTCATCAGCTTTCTCGAGTATTACGAGGAAAAGTATGAGATGAAATTATCCTCTTTCAAGAGGATGGAACTCAGCGGGTGTATACACTTTCTGAAATAAGAAAAAAGCAAATTATACTCCAAGCACAATGAGAAAAAACACAGGTACATAGAGAGCAAAAACAAAACATTATTCTCTATCAAGCCCTTCCAAATAAGTGGGAAAAAATTGAATATATTATCCAAAAATCGGTGGAAGTTTGAATTGAAAAGATTGTATTTTTTCGTTCACAGCGATCGCAAAAGCTTGTGATATCCCAAAAAAAACGCGAACGCTGGGAAAATATTGCAACAGAAGCTCTTGAGCAGTGTGGAGGCTATAGACCAACAGTTCTCGAGTACGTAGATTCACTTTCACAAGTACAAATACCCGCTTCATATAAGCACATCGTCTTACATACTCAGTGAAAATCGCAGTCTGTGCAGGATATATATGACAAAAAACAAAAAAAGTATGCTCTTTGGGTTTGACCGGAAGGGGGATGGAGTGATGAAGAAATTTCTTTTTTGAGCAATAATAATTCAATAATTGCTCATTTTTGAGAAAGAATCCTGAGAACCGAGACAATGGGAGCCGTGATTTGATTTGCAATTTTACATGGATATAGGTAGGATATATTGAACACAAACTTTTATCAAAATATATATAAGAAAGAGAGGAAAGATTACAAAAGAGGAATAAAACACAATATATAGTATTCTTTTTGTCGTACATATCCTATTTCGTACATTTAATGTTTAATAATTGCTCATTTATACTTATTTTCTTATAAATAAGGGGTTCTAGTGAGTACATATTCTGTACAGATACACATTTTTTATACAATTATTATTTAATAATTGCCCGTTTTTTAAAAAAAAGTGTTTTTCCTTCAATATGGGAAAAACATAGGAAAAATATATTATTATACATAAGAAATAGGAAAAGAGGAGATAAATTGATTGGCAAGATTTCAAAAAATCTGATATACTATGTGTGTCTTCTTGAAAAAGAATGACGCCTTAACAAAACCTAACTTGCCGATCAGAGGACTCTCTTCTCTCAAGAGAAACTCCTGTTTGCAAAACCAAAACCCATTTGCCAATATCAATACAAAAAGAACAAATGTATACAAAAAGCAAATAAATGGTGAGAACATCTTTATTTTCTTCCTTTTTCCATAAAAAAAGTGAGAGTATAAAGGTGTTCTTGCCGAACACGGAGATTCGATGGTTCTTCGTAAACAAAATCATCGAAAGGTCAGTTAGGTCTAGATTATTCTAGAGGGTATGAGAAACCCAACCAAGAGCTATGCTTTAGCCTCACGATACAGGCAAAATCGCCTTCAGAGTGCTTCATAGCCACCAAATACTGACCTTCTGCTGTACCAACAGTCAGAAGGTTTTTTTATTTTTTCTTGAGGTAAAAAAACTTTCTTTGAAAAAAGATTGACAGAAAGGTAATTTTTTATACAATCAATCCCACTTGCCACCTTAGCTCAGTGGTAGAGCATCGGTTTTGTAAACCGACGGTCGTGAGTTCAAATCTCACAGGTGGCTCCACTTTTTCTAGAAGATAGCATACTTTTTCTTAAAAGCAGGTTATCTTTTGTTTTGCTATTTTGGGTCGGTTCCAGAGCGGTCAAATGGGGAGGACTGTAAATCCTTTGGCTTCGCCTTCGGGGGTTCGAATCCCTCCCGGCCCACCATATTTGGTTTGTTGCTTCGCCGAAAAAAGCATCAGGAAGATTCGTACTTGGCGAATTATTTTATTTCCTATCCTTTTTTATTATGAAATCTGGTATTCATCCTGATATGCAGGATATTCTTTTTATTGATAGAAGTGCTGATTTTTATCTTTTGACAAAATCAACTCTCAAACCAAAAGAAACTGCTGAATATGAGGGGAAAAAATATCCTTGTGTTTATATAGAAACCTCTTCGGCTTCTCATCCTTTCTACACTGGTAAGAAGACACTCCTCAAGACAAGTTCCCTTGACAAATTCTACGCTCGACAAAAAAAATCAGAAGAACTGGCAAAAAAATAATTTTTGTCTTCACTATAAAAAATCTACTTCAATTTGAAGTAGATTTTTTTGTTATCGCTCATTTTTGTCTTGAGCATTATATGCCTTTTGGTAGAGCTGTGATGAGGCATTCATATACACTGAGAGGTTATTTCTCAGCCGAATAAAATCATCGTAGATAATGACAAGCATTAAATGAATTGGATAGCTGTACTGCATATCTTGAAACGCTTGAATGGCACGAGGAAGCGTCTGGTCAGCACGATTAATCTCTTTTTCTAGGCTATTTGATTGCTGTATAAATGATTTCCTCCATCCCTCAATCGTACGAGGATGTACTTTACTCGTATCTGGATTTTGATTTCCTACAGTGCTTTCAAGCGTATCAAGTTTGTGTTTATTTTCCTGAAAATTCTCATCAACATAAGCAAGCCAGTATCGGTAATGACAGTATTGTCTGCTTGCACTATTGACAAGCTGTCGACTCATAGGAATCTGTTTGTTTCTTGATGTATTGCACTGGAGTTTATCTCGCTGTCGTTCGAGTCGATCTTTTTCGGCGTCGAGTTTTTTGTTAATTTCTGAATTTCTTCACTGGGTTTGGCTTTCTATTTTTTTCTTGAGAGTATCGAGAATCTGCAGTCTTCCATCGACAACAGCGCAGCCAAAAACATTATTCATAGCAGCACGGTATTGATTTCGAGCGACTTCCACGACTTTGAGACCATTAAAATGAGCAATTCTATCTTGAGCAAGCTGTTCTTGAAGTCGTCTCTTTTCCTCATTGCTGACATTATTGAGATTTTTTGTTTTTTCAATTTGATTATTGATAGCATCAGTATCAAGTGCTGGGTACTGTGGTATTGGGATGAGGGCATTTTTTTTTGCCCAGGGACGATCCTTGGTATCACAGTATTTCTTTACATTGTTTTGATAGGATTCATAGGTTGCATTAAATTCTTTTTCTTCTTGAGCGTATGAAGAAAGAGGTAAAAAAAGTATATACACAAGAGAGATAAATATTTTTTTCATAAATAAAAGGGTTATGAAATACGATAGATAATTTCTTTTTCGATAAATTCTCGTTCTCTTCCATATTTGAGACGAGAGAGTGCTTTGAGGGCTTGACCGGTTTCATAGTCGCCTTGTGTGAGCCAAGGACGAGGAACATCAAGACTAAATCCTGTTGTTGGTTTTCCATCGACAGAAAGCTTCAAAGCCGCCTGAAAGGCATCCATATTGATAAAATCTTGCTCACTATAGACAGGAGCAAATTGTTTTGTCATCAGATCAGCATCTTCTGGTCAGATTTTATAACTCATGATAGATCCTACATTACCAAAAATAGCATCCTTGAGGTTGAGATCAGTTTTTGTGAGGGCATCAGATTTTTGAAGCTGTCCAATATACTGGTGAGCGATGATGAGTCCAAGTCGATATTTACGAGCTTCTGAGAGGATAGATTCGATAGAATCAGTGACATAGTTTTGGAACTCATCAATATAGAGGAAAAAATCCTTTCGATCTTTTGGATCCATCTTTTGTCGTTTCATCGCTGCCATTTGAATTTTTGACACCAGAATAAGTCCGATAAGTTTTGAATTCAAATCCCCAAGTATCCCTTTCGAAAGAGAGATAAGAAGAATTTGTTCATTATTCATAATGTCGGTAATATCAAAGGCAGATTTAGTTTGTCCGACGATATTTCGCATCATTGTATTGGTAATGAACTGACCAAATTTTGCTGCAAAGTATGGAATAATTTCTCCCTTTTCTCTTGCTCCCATTTTTGCATAGGTATGATCCCACCATGCTTTTACAATTGGGTTTTTGAGCGTCGTTCGACGTTCTCGCTGGAAATTTTCATCGGTAAAGAGTTTGATAATATCAGTAATGGCTCCACCGTTTGGGTAGTCCATAAGGGTAAAACAACCATTTTCAAAATAGTCTACAATTCTCGGTCCAAAAATCTCTGGACCAAACAGTTTTATCATAATATTGGTGGCTTCTTTGACTGTATGAGCCTTTTCGTCGTCAGTTTCAGCTTCAAGTATATTGAGTCCCATTGGACGAGAGAGGTCTCCTGGATCAAAAAACACCAAATCATCAGCTCTGTCTTTTGGAATAAAGTCAAGAAGTCCCTCGGCAAAATCTCCATGTGGATCAATAACGGCAAGTCATCGATGATTTTGTAGGTCTTGTCTTGCCATCACGGAGAGGATAGAAGATTTACCAGTACCTGTTTGACCGATCACATAAAAGTGTCGGAAACGGTCTTCATTTTTGAGAAAGATCTTTTTTCGCTCATCACGAAAAACATTGTCTCCAATATACAGTCCTTCTGTTGGTGTATTACTTGGAGCTTTGACAATCTTGAAATGCTGCCATTTAATTTCTGGTTGTCTGTTATACTTTGAATGTGGAAAGTGGAAAATGGTGGCAAGTTCTTCAATATTAAATATATTGACTGGCTGCCACCAAGCAAACTGTCGGAAGATATAATAGTGAACCACTAATGAGAGTGATTTCCACTTGATTGGTTTAAATTTATTATAGGCTGGTGAGGCAAACTGCGAAAATGCAGAAATAATATTTTTGAGCTCTACTTCTGCGGTATTTTCATCATTTGAGGTTGTAATAATACGAATAACCGTTTCATATCCTGTTTTTTTGACTTTTTCTTTCATCAGTCCCTCATCATCGATCGGATCTTCATCTTCTTTTATTTCTTGTGGTTCTTCTTTGACAGTGTCATCTGGACTTCGCAGCATAATATCGATAAAACCTCGTATCCATACAAGGGGATTGAGAGAAAAATATCGTTTTTTTGGTTTTCATTTCTCCGTTTTTCGTATCATTTTCTTGATCTTCTTTTGCCAAGTATCTGGAACTGGACGCAATAAAATTTGAATTACAGCTGAACTTTGGCTATCAAGACGTCCGAGCGCAGAAAGCAGAGCATTGATACTGTCTGACTCGAGTTTTTGATAGGTTCGAATTGGGTATTCTTCGGTTTTTGCCAGTCGCATGATTTCTCCACGAGAGTAGGCTCTATCTTTAAAAATATTGACTTCATTGGTTTTTTCGATAAGACAGTCTGGATAGAGGGCGATAATTTGTTTTTCGACAAGGAGTTGGGATCGTTTTGGAACCACAACATAAAAATAAATCTCATCTTTGTGTGCAACATATTCAAAAGAAATATACTCTTGACCAAAAATCCAGGCCATAAATGTCGAAGAATACAGCGATTTGAGTCCAGCAAAAAACTGCTCCATAATAGAAATCTGCTCTCGAAAGTCCTTGATCGTATCTTTTTTTTCATCACTTTCACTGTCTTTTCTGGCAACAATAACCCTCAAAAATACCTGATTGAGAGAACGTCTATAGCTGACCCGTTTCTTAAGCTGAAGAACGAAAAGTATCATCACCGCTAATACGACAATGAAGGCAAAGATGAATTCACCATTATTCATCGAGTCGAGAAATTATTTAAGAATAAAGAAACGGAAAATAGCGTGTGAAAGCAAAAGCAGGGCGAGTCCTATAGCAATATAAATGATAATTTTTTTCGCTTTTTTGAGTTTTTCTTCTTCACCTCGTGAACTGAGAATAAGAAAGCCAGCGTACAAAACCAGAATAACACACACAACAGCGAGCATCCCATTGATCCACTGAATAATATTTCCAACCGCTCCAATAATTTTTGAAAAATCACTTCATTTGCTTCCAGTACATGGATTGATAAATCCAAATGTTTCCCCACTACAATCACGAAGATTCGTATAAAATGAACTGACAATAATATCAGGAATACGCAGCAGAATAAACCCGATAACTGAATAGATTACCATATTGATTCATTTTTTTCTTCCGCTCTCATCTCAGGCACTCGTGATAATAACATAAAATGCATAGATCATCATGACAATAAAGACAAACCCTGCAAACATCTGAATCATACGAACCAGAGGGGCCAGTACGCTGCTCCAAAAGTTCCAACTCAAAGCCGATCAAATTGTGGTACTTGCCTCACTACTTCCTATAAGAAGAGTATTCCAGGCACCAAAGGCAATCTGCATGATAATAATACCAAGTGATACCCATATGATGTTATTTTTCCATTTTTTTGCAGCATTTGCATCCATTTCTGAAAAAAGAAGCGTTAAAACTCCAATAATCAGAAATATAATGGCAATAGCAATAAAAAAGTTTTTGATTTGGAAGGCAATGTAGACCATAGTTCCTAGGAGTCATTCTCATCATCACTGTTTTGGTGTTAAAAAAAAGTTCTCAAATTCACTTTTGAATGTATTGAGTTCTTCGAGTTTTGATTCGGTTTCACCTTCAATACTCTCTTCTTTTTCGATAACAGTCGTTGTAACTCCACCTGCTCACCCTTGCGCATAGGTATTTGGAATAAGGTTTGCAGGAATGGAAAGTAAGAAAAATGAGAGTATGATAGAAAATTAGTAATCTCCTCTAGTATACCAAGTTTTTCCAAAAAAAGCAAACATTTTCTTGTGTTTTTTGTTAATTCTTGATTTTTTTTGATTTTTTCCTATACTTTTGACCAAGTAGGATGATATTTTTCAAATTCTTATCATCTTATTTTGTCTTCTATTACATGATGTATGAAAATTTGATTTCTCGGAACACCAGAACTTGCAAAAAAAGTGCTTCTATCCCTTCTTCAAGAGGAAGATATGGAGGTTTTGTTTGTGATTACAAATCCTGATAAACCAGTCGGACGAAAAAAAATCCTTACCCCAACGCCAGTCAAGACCCTGGCACAAGAGCATGATATAGATATTTTTACTCCCAAAAACATAAAATGAAATAGAGAATTGTATCAAACGATACAAAAGTATGAATGTGATTATTTTGTAGTGGTCGCGTATGGTAAGATTTTGCCGGCGGATTTTCTAGAAATTCCAAAAAAAATCGCCATCAATGTCCATGGTTCAATATTACCAAAATATCGATGAGCTTCTCCAATACAGTCAGCACTCTTGCATTGAGAAACAGAAACAGGTGTGACTATTATGCAGATGAGTCCATGAATGGACGAAGGAGATATTCTTTCCATTGCTCCTATCAAGATCGACACAAAAGAGACAACTTCGACACTCTTTGACAAGTTTGGCGAAACAAGTCCAAAAGCCCTTATTGAAGCGATAAGAAACTTCGACACAGGAAAAATACAGCCCATTCCACAGGATGATTCAAAGGCAACATACTGTACAAAAATTACCAAGCAAGATGGCCAGATTGATTGGGAATTAGACGCTAAAATGATATATCATCGGTGGCAAGCATACACACCTTGGCCTGGTATTTACACCTTTTATGATGGGAAAAAACTCAACCTTGAAGTCATATCATTTGAAATAGATGGTGCTACAGACGAAGAAATTGGTACCGTCATCAAAAAAAATAATCTTGTATGAATCAGCTGTAAACAGGGAATTATTTATCCTGAAAAAGTGAAACTCGCTGGGAAAAAATCTCAAAGTATTGATGAATTTGTTCGATGACACAGAGATTTTATTGGATATAAATTGTAATTTCTAAACTTTATTTTTCTAATTCTTTTTTGCTATGTCTACTCTTTTTTCAAAAATTATTGCTGGCGAAATCCCGAGTTTCAAAATCTATGAAGACGAGTATGTATATGCGTTTCTTGATATTTTTCCAGTTCAGGCCGGACATACACTTATCGTGCCAAAATGTGAGTATGATCATTTTAGTCAGGTTCCAGATCCCTACTATACGGCTCTATTCCAGGCAGCAAAAAAACTATCACCAGCCCTCAAAAAAGCTACTTGATGTCAGCGAATCTGCACTCTTTTTATCTGATATGATGTGCCACACTGTCACTATCACCTCATCCCGACAAATACCGTTCGAGATATCTATGCTCCTCCACCAAAAGAGCCAGAAAAAAACGAAAAGCTAGCAACAATGCAACAAAAAATCATTTCATTTCTTTAAAAAATTATGCTCCCTATTCTTAAAAATTCTTTTCATCAGGTATTTCGAGCTCATTTTCTTCTTTTGATTGTCAGTATAAATGCAGCTCTTATTCTTCTTTTACTTCTTTTGAATGCGCTTTCTCTAGGAGAATCGCAGAGGATTTTTTATGATGTCGGACTCTCTTTTCTTGAGATATCTCATATATGTCTTGTTCTTTTTCTTGGGCATGAAATTATCTCAAAAGAAGCAGAACAGCGCACACTCTATTTATTGTTTGTTCGTCCAATTTCTCGGTATAATATTATACTTTGAAAATTTCTTTGATTCTCATCGATACTGGTAATTTCTTTTTTTGTACAATTATTATTTATTATTTGTTCGTTTTTGATATTTAATCTTCCAATCTCAGAAAAATTTCTTATGGCGAGTGTATGAGTTTTTTTGACGGTTGAGGTTTTGTTTTGAGTGCTTTTGTTTTTTTGTGTTGTCCTTCCGCGCTCTCTTATTATATTTGCCACCCTTGCGGTATATATTATCGGTCATTCGAGCTATTCTCTTCTTGAATATGCGCTGGCATCTCACAATGGTATCCTTGAGTATATTGCAAAAGTATTTGTGGTTATTTTCCCAAATTTGAATGCTATTAATATCAAAAATACTGTGGGGACACCAATTATTGTTGATTTTTGAGTGTTTTGAATATGAATGCTTTGAATACTTGCATATCTACTGGCAATAGGAATTGTAACCGGTTTTATTTTTTCTCGTCGTAGTTTTGACAATGTCTAATCATCCAGAGTATCCGATAGAATACAAAACAAAAAGTGTGCGATTTTTTGGAAGAGATTTTTTTGTCGATGAAAATGTGCTCATTCCTCGTCTTGAAACCGAGTTTCTCGTTCGCCGAGCGCGACAGTATCTACAAGATCCAAAATATTTGTTTCACAATATTATAGATATTGGTACTGGGTCTGGCATTGTATGACTTTCTCTTTGTGACTTTGCCCTTCCAACTGTGCTTGTAGATATATCACAAGAGGCGCTACAAGGAGCCAAAAAAAATGCAAAAAAGCTCTTTCCAGAGGCAGAGTATATTTCTTTTTTGCAAAATAATCTTATAGAAAATATCAAGATTCCAAACAATACACTTCTTGTTGCCAATCTTCCATATGTAAAAAAGAATGATTTTGAAAATATGAGTGACGATACGATGTTTGAGCCAAGTCTGGCCTTGTTTGGATGAGAGAAAACAGGATTTGAGCTCTATGAGAAGTTATTTTTTCTTCTTTCAAAACAAAATCCTGTCAGAAGTATGGGAATATTTGAGTTTTGATTTGATCAAAAAAATATCGCCCGAGAAGTTCTTGAGCGGTATAATTGGAAATATGCATTTTTTTCTGATCACGCTGGAATTGAGCGCTTTGTGGAGGTGTGGTTTTAAAATAAGCGCATGACTTCATTTTTTTCGACTTGGATAACTCATCGTTTTATGAGTTCTACAAGGGAGCGCATAGTTGCTTCTACATCGATCATCGCATCATGAGCTCACTCAAACCATTCATTAAAAAGAAATTTATGAAGTTCCGCGAGTTTTGGTGGTTTAAATGAAAATCATCGTCCTTGTAATTTACAGTAGTCTGTGGATCCTCTCATCGTACAGATTACTTGGTTTGGAGTGTACTCTCATCATCTTCCCAGTCTTTCGAGCTCATATCCGAGGACTTCTTCATCAAATGATATATTGTGACCAGATGAAACATCTGCGCTATTGAGAATTTTGATAATGGTGTCAATTACTTCTTCAATATAGGGGCTATTTTCTACATCTTTATCATAAATTCCGTGGACCTGACTACTTGAAAAGGGAATAGTAATTCGAGGTTTTATCAAGATATTATGTCGCTCTTTTTCACTGTAATTTCCATCATCATCGATTTCCCCGACAATGGCTGCAAATTGGACAATATATGGCTGTTGATCAAGGGTTCAATCTCGAACTGGAAATCCTGTGGTTTCTGTGTCCCATACACACAAAGTAGTCATACTATTCTATAGAAATAAAAAAATAAGAAAAGGAATTTCTTGACAAAATTCCTTTTTTCAAAACAAGGTACAAACTAGTAAAATTTCTTGTAATTAAAGCTCTTCATATCCGTATCAATTCGTCTAATAATGTCGAGAATAACTCCTACGACGATGATAAGCCCAGAACCAGAAATGAGGAAATCAATTTGGTTGGTTGTTGGGAAAATTTCAAGATATGTATTGAGTTTTGTCATCAAGTATGGAAATACTGCGATAAGAGCAAGAAACGAACCTCCAAAAAGATTGAGACGGTTTGAAGTTTTTTCCAGGTATTCGGCGGTTTCTTTTCCTGGCCGTATTCCTGGAATATAGCCACCTCTTTTTTGAATACTTTCAGCGACGTCTTTTGTATTGAAAGTGATAGAAACATAGAAAAATGAGAATCCAACAACAAGAAGGAAATAGATAAGGATATATATCCAGCTTGGATTATTCATTGATAGGTGCGTTACCATCCAGTTTCCAATATCGGCTGCCATACCACTCTCTCGTCCAGCGAGGATTTGCCCAACGATAGAAGGGAATGTAATAAGAGCAACAGCAAAGATAATTGGAACCATACCAGCTTGATTGATACGAATTGGAAAGTGAGATCGCTCATCACGCCCAGTACGAGTATAGATGAGAGGAACTTTTCTGTATCATTCGGTAAATCGCACGATTACATAGATAACCCCAACAGTCAGAAGCGCAAGAACAATAAGCATCACATATTCCTGAGTATTGATGTATCCTATAACCTTTTGAGGAACGGCAGCCAGAACTCCGGCAAAGATAATAATAGAGGTTCCATTTCCAACTCCTGATTCACTAATAAGATCACCAAGCCAAAGAAGTATCATTGTACCAGCTGTGATGACGAGCATGGCTGGAAAAACAACTCCCCAGAAATTACTTGTATCGATAATAGGAGCACCAGCATTTCCCGTTCCAATTACCGTATTGAGAAGGAGAATCATACCATAACTTTGAGCCAGGGCAAGTGGCACGGTAAGGTATCGAGTATAGTTATTGAGCTTTTTTTGTCCTTGTTCTCATTCTTTTTTGAGTGCTTCAAGTGAAGGAACGATGACACCAAGAAGCTGGAGAATGATCGTTGCATTGATGTATGGAGCTAGTCCCATAAGGATAATAGAGAATTGTTCCAGTCCACCACCCATGATAGAACCAAAAAATGAGAGTCCAGCATTGGCTCGAAGTTGTTCTGTAAAGTTACTAAGAACCGCTACATTAACACCTGGTACTGTAATAGAAGCCAAAACCTTGTAAACAACAATCATCAAAAGTGTAAAGATAATTTTTTTTCGAATGTGCTGAGTATTCCAGATTTTTTTGAGTCGAGGGAGCATAAAAATAAAAAAATAAAATAAAATTAAAAACGTGCATTGTTCGCTACGAGACAATATAGGCTCGCATTATAAAGAAAAAATTTCAAAAAGCAAACGATTTTATGAAGGAAATATGATTAAAATATATCAAGTACATCATACATCGCCTTCCATCTGGCTCAAATCTCTCGAATATAGGTACCAATTCACTGTGAAAGTGGAATATCAGCCGCTCCATATCCAATAGCATCAAAGCCTTCCATATGAGCAAGAAAGAGTGCTCGCTCTATATGAAATGGCTGAGAGATAACAGTTGCACTTGGAATTTTGAAGGTATTTTTTGCGCGCATAATAGAGTCAATCGTACGAAATCACTGACTATCGAGAATGATATTTTCAGCTGGAATTCATGCTTTAATAAGTGCATTTTTCATGTACGATGGTTCATCGTATCCATCATTATTTTTTGATCCTGATACGATGATTTTTTTGATTTTTCCTCGTTCGTAGAGTTCTTTTGCAGCCTCAATACGAGTTGTAAAAAACCGATTTGTTTTTCATTTCGTAAGAGGGCTTGTACCCAATACAAGTCCATATGTTTTTGATGGTATAGTCTCTATTTGTGTATAAATTCTATCTTTACTGAGAAATGTGATAATAAACCACGGTGTTGCTATACACAGAAGGAAAATAATACAGAGAATAAAAAGCCGTTTCATAGGAGTGTATTTCTTCTTTTATTTATTAAATTCAGCAAATATTTTTGATGATATCATTTTAAGTGATTCAAAATTTTGTCCAAATTCGAAATCTCCATCATCAATGCTGTGAGCTGACATAAGGGTATCTGAGTAGATAAAAATCTGATCGCCAATCCAGAGGGCTCTTTTGACAAATTGATCTCGGTACTTCCAACGATCACTGGCAATATATGATCCATCTTTTGTTCCAGCAAAACAGTATTCTGGAACTCGTCTTTCCTCTGTTTTAAGATTACAGTATTCTTCTCCGTTGAGAAGTTTTACACATTTTTTTTCTTTTGGAGCTTTCAAAAAAGGTTGACATTTTTCCAGTCGTTTTTTGTGGACATCACGCATATCAATATGACTTATTTTGTAGAGTTTTTTGATTGTCTCTGGTGTGATTTTGATTGCCATCATTCCATCAAAGAAATCGGTAGCTCTATACTTATCATTTTTTTCGTTAAAGATAAGAGTGACTGGCAAGAAGAGTGTTTTCCTTGCTTCGTTCCACATAAACATACGAGGATTGTGAAGAGCTTCACTCTCACTTCCATATCAACCAAAAGCGTAGCTTTGTTTTTGTTTGACAATAATTCCTTTGTAGTCTCATTTTTTACATTTTTTGATTTCTTGATTGCTGAGATTTTTGTCTCCACATTTTTTATCATAGTTGACTTCATAGAGATCGACTTTGAGTCAGTCATTATAGACTCCACCATGTCAGTTGTCACTGGTATCGTATCCAAGTCAGATAATATGCTTGTCATCGTATGGATGTAGGTAGGTTGAATATCCTGGGATTTTGAGTTCACCGAGGACTTTTGGTTTTTTTGGATCTTTGACATCGATTACAAAAAATGGATCAATATCTCGAAACGTGACGAGGTAGAGTTTATCGCCCATGTATCGACTTGATTTGAAGTTTTCATTGTTTCCGAGATTTTCGAGTTTTCCCGCTAGAGTCAGATTAGAATCAAGAATGTAGAGTCCAGTATATTTTTTTGAAGTTCATCATCGTTTCATAAATCCAGAAGACCATCTATTGGTCTGAGTGATAATTCTAAAATACCCATCATGTTCGTCCATAGAGTATTGCGTAAGTGGGCTTCCAGGAACGATATTTGAGGTTTGATATTTTACATCTCCGTCACCGGTAAGATTCATCTTGTGAATGAGGGTATTATTTCCTCGCTCATATCGAGGCAGTACACACAGAGCTCCTCTCGGGCAAATATAGGCATTATCACTGTACATTCGATCAGTGAGGTAGAGGCTTTTGAGACTCATATGAATTTCTGTATTTGAACCAGCAATGACTTTTGTTTTTGTTGGTGAGAAAATATTTTTTGTATCAATAACAGAAACCACCGTAAATCCTGGATTAAAACCAAATTTTTTGACTGTTTTTTCGTCTGGAAGGCTGTATTCTATGGCATTACAAGCAGCCGTTGGTTTTTGGAAAATATTGTATGGTTTTTTTTCATTTTTTGTTTTGATGGCTTCGAGCTTTTTCGGAATATAGGGTTCTATAGAAAAATCAATGTCATCTTCACTTTTCCAATCGTAATAAGGAATCTCGAGATAAGAATTTGAAACGAGATAAATTTTGTTTCCTATTTTTCGAGAGTGAGACAGGCTTCCATCGACACTATAGAGTTTTTGAAAAGAAAATGTGTTTTTTTGGCTGATAGCATAGAGAGCAACGTAGGTTTTTTGTTTTCTTCCGTTGTAACCAGAAGCCACAATACTTAATGTTGCATCATCGATATAGAATGTAGGATTATCAAACTGATTTGGAACCTGTATAATTTTGATGATCTTCTTCTTTTTTACATCACTAATATAGACCTTATCTTGTTTTGAATTGTAGTAGTAAATATTGGTTCCATCAGTTTTGATGATATCACTTTCATCGACTCACTGAACTTGAGTATTTGTCTTTGAAAAATCTCATCCCTTTGCCTCAAATTGTGGAGCTGCTGCCACATCGTTTTGGACAGCTGCCTTTTCGAAAGCAAGTCATCAGTTCAAATCATCGTATGCCCTCCTTGAGTACTTTCGAGTTTTCCAGTGTTCTTTGATATATTTCTCGAGGACATTTTCCATATTTTCACAACTTTTGAATGTTTTGAGCTTGAAGTCAGCAAGTTCTTTTGCCTTTTCTTTATCGACTTCTTTGACAATTGAATCATCTTCTACAACTTCTGTAGAACCGGTAGAGACAGGTTCGATTTTTACTGTTGCAAACGATGAAGAAAGCGGAATCAAGATACTTGTGATAATCACAAGAAAAGCAAAATTTTTCATAGTAAATAAATTATGAATAAGCACAAAAAGTATATCAATTTTTGTGTAATTTGCAAGAAAAAAGGAAGAAGAAAACTTTTTATTTATGATATTTTTTTCCTGTTTTTATACTCTCGGCTCTGTAGAGCTGTTCATAGAGCGTGAGGAGGGCAAGAGAGTGGGGAAAAGTCATCTTTGAAAAAGAAAACTTGTAATCTATCAAATCTTGTATTTTCTCAAAATCGACTCAAAAAGCTCATCAGATGACAAATGTTATATCAGAAAAGTTCATCTGTTTCTCACTCAAAAATCTCTCAAACTCTATTGAATTTAAGCTGTTTCCATCAATACAAAGCAGAACTTTATATCATTTTGTTTTTTCTAAAATCTGTTTGAGCCTTTCTGTTTCTTCTTTTTTGACTTCTGTCTCTTCTTTTTTCTTGCTCGGCTTGATTTTTATAAGTTTTACTTTTTTTCCAAGTCTTTTTTGAAATTCTATGATTGGTTTTTCATAGTGTTTAAAAGAATCAACTGGGCAAATTATTTGTATCATAAAAATATATTATTTGTATGATTGTATCACTTTTAGTAAAAAAGTAAATGTAATAATTGCTTTTATATGCTATTTTTCTTGAATATTAACTCAAAATTGTTTTTGCAAAATTCATATGCTGCCTTGGTTTCTATGAGTTTATATTTCCCATCGTCTCTTGTGAAAAAAACTCAAGGCACAAAGTCACTTTTATAAGGATTGGCCATCTCATATTCTTCTAAAACTGGTTGTTTTTCTTGAGCTCCTTTTGCTCGAAGGGCGAGATTTCTTTCCAGTGCCTGTATACTGCGCGGTGGAATCAGAGTTCTTTGAGCATCTACTTCTTGTTCTATGAATTCTGGAAATTCCTGAAATTTTGACATAAAATAAAATGTATAGAGTAAATTATAAAATATAATTATATAAAATAATATTTATTTGTCAAATTTATTGTATCAATTTTCTTTTTTCCTTCACCGTCATTTGTTTTATCTCTCTTTCACGCTTACTTGCCTCGCTTCTATTTACAAAGTTTTCGCTATACACCAGCGACACAGGATGACGCCCGCGTGTGTATTTGGCTCATCCTTTCCTTTCTCAATTGTGTTCTTTGATTCTGCGGTCTATATCGGTTGTGATCCCTGTATAGAGACTTCCATCACGACAGCGAAGTATATAGAGTGTGTACATGGTAGTATAATTATTTTTTTACAATTACATCAATAAATCAGTTTATAGCAATGGTTCCATCTATTTTATTTTGCTCATCTTGAATACTTTTAATTGTAATTATTTCAAATTTTTTCAAACAATTTTGCAAAATACTTTCTGAAAAATAATATTTTGTATCATCTTTATTTCTATAATAATTTTCTGCTAAAACTTCTCATTTTCAAAAATTCACATCATCAATTGATTTTACTCTTAAAAATAGAAGTCATCATTTTTTGAGTGAAGTGTATATTTTATCTATTATTTTTTGGAACTCTTCTAAATAAAAATAATGCAGAGAATTACAAGCATAAATATAATCATAAGAGTTTTCTGGATAATCATACTCTAAGCAACTAGCACAAATGGGAGTTATATTTTTTCAAGAAATATTTTTTAAAGCATTTTCAGAAAAATCAAGAGCATCCACAAAAAGTCAAAGTTTAGAGAAAAAATGTGTATCCCTTCAGGCTCAACAACCAATATCAAGAATTTTTTTACCTGATTTTAAGTACTTTTTTATACTCAGTCAAAATTGAGTCGGTCAAATATTTTCATTTAATTCTCACCATTTTGTATCCCAAAAATTATGGAACTTTTGTTTGATTTCTTTTTTCATAAGTGCATTTAGTAATTGTTAAATAATCTTTGCTATTTTTCCCAAATTTTTCAAAGAATTATTATGAGTTTCTCTATCTCATGCTCAAGAACAGTTTTCAAGTACAAAACAAGAAAAATCTCTATCATGAGCATCTCTTACAGCATTTTCAATAGCTAAATCAGTAGCACAACCAGCAAAATACAATTCAGAAATTCATTTTTCTTGTAAATATTCTTCTAATCCTGTTTTATAAAAAGCACTCACTCTCGTTTTTATAAAAATTGTATCATTTTCTTTTACATCCAATTCAGGAAAAAACTCATCTCAACTCTCTCATTTTTTAAAAATTCAAAACTCATGAGCCTTTCCAAAAAGTGGTGAATTTTTCGGTTGATTTGAATAATCCTCTTTAAACTGAATTTTGACAAAAATAACTTCATCATTATTTTTTCTAAACTCTTCTATTTTCTTATTTGTATTTTCTATCACATTGTTTTCTTCTATAAAACTTGCATATCATTTTCCTGCAAGTTTTCAGTCTTTTGAGACAATATCATTGATAAAGTCTATAATTATAAGTGCTTTTTTCATAAGATTAAAATGTTATAAAACTAAAAAATTCTTTTTCTAAATATTTCTAAAAATAATTCATAATTTGCTTTTTTAGAAACAACAGTTTCTCTTCCTTCTGGAGAAATTTTCATAATTCATCTGTCATTCATACTCAGTTTCTGAGTTTCAAAATCTATGATTTGTTCATTTATCAGGTATGAAAGTGTCAATGGATCATGCATACGAGTTTCAGGACCAATTTTTTGAAAAAAAGAATTCATTGATTCAATTATAAAATTTATATGAGTTTTGTTTGATTTTTCCAGTTCTTTATACATTTTTGATTGCTTATCTATTTTTATTTCTTCTCGAAATGTAGTATCACTCAAAACATATTTTTTATCCCAATTTGAATGGAAAACATCAATTGCAGATTGCACATCATATTTAATATTATGCTCAGCACAATCAGGTATTCTATAATTGATAGTTCCTCCCATAAATAATATTTTTACTTTATTTTTTAGTTTGGGATATTTTCTAATAAATGCTGCAAGATTTGATTGAGGACCGATACAAACATAGTGAGTTATATCATTTTTTTCAACAACCTTTTTTATTTCTTCTAAAAAGTTTTCATTAACTTTTCTATTTTTATCTTTTATTTGCCCTTCTACAACAAATAATTTTGTATTTCCTACATCAAGTCCAGCAACAACAGGAGTTTTTACATCTATCATTTCAAGAAATTCCTCTGTATATCTTGCTCTGTGACTTTTATATTCATCATTTGTTACGATTAAATCAATTTTCAATTCAGGGGAGTGTATAGCAAATAGAAGTGCAAATATATCATCAGCATCTCCTCCTAAATCAGTATCTAAAATTATGTTTTTCATAAGGATTTAATTTAAAAAATAATTATTTCTTTTTAAAATAAGAGTCATAGCTTATTTTAGCAGCTATAGAAAGAGAATCATAATCAATTTCATCTGTATGGACCCATTTTATTTCTTCACACTTTTCCTCCTCCATAATTTTTGGAATTCATCAAATATGTTTTGCTATAAAACAAGGAGAAAGCCAATGTTGTTTTTCTTCTGGAATAATATGATTTGCAATATTGAGTAATTCTACAATTTCTATATCCATATCAAATTCTTCCTTTACTTCTCTTATTATAGCATCTTCACATGTTTCTCAAAAATCTATTCATCCTCATGGAAACTCCCATTTTCAAACTTCATTTCTTGATTCTTTTCATCTCTTATTCATAAAAACTTTTCCATCTTCATTAAATATCATAGCTCAAACTCAGGCTCATATATAATCTATTCACTTTTTCATAAAATATTAAAAGTTAAGAATTATTACAATAATTATATAAGTTCGATAATAAAAACAAGCTTATTCTTATTATTTTTAATTTACACTTTCTAAAATCCAGTTTTTATATTCCAAATTTCCATCTATTTGAAGTTTCAAAATACAGGGCACTTCATAGCTGTGTAATAATTCTATTTTTTCTTTAACTTTTTCCCAATTTTCTTCTTTTGTTTTCAAAAAAGCCACTATTTCATTTTCATTTTCCATCTTTCATTTCCAAGTATAAAAAGATTCTGCTTCAAAAATATTAGCACAAGCTATTAGTTTAGATTCTAAAAGAGCTTTGATAATTTTTTTAGCTTCTTTTTTATCTGGAAAAGTTGCGTAGATTGAGATAAGGTTTTTCATAGGTGTAAAATTAAAAAATTATTTATTTTCTTTTCAATGAATGTAATATCTCCAATATCAAATAATATTACTTACAAAAAACATCCCTTCTAAAGCCATTCAAATTGGAGAGCCTATTAAAAAGTAATAGATTACTAGAAGTGGTGCTCAAAAAAGCATAATAATTCTTAAATATTTATCATTTTTTTGAAAAGCTCAAATAGTATTTATACTTGCAGATAGAAATGGTAAAATATCATAGATATCTTTCCAAAAAATAAATGTAAGTATTGCAAAAGAACAGATAAAAATAGGAACCAAAAACATCTTTGGATAATAATATGAAGCTAAATACCTCATAAATCAAACTACCACAATAGTTGCTGCTACATATCTCTCCAAAAGTATATACTGCAGTATTATACAAATAGCAGATAATAATAGCAGAAGTAAAATAGTCTTTCTTTTTTTAAACTGAAAACTTAGTACCGAAAGAATAAGTGAAATTCCAACAAATATTTGAGAAAAGATAAAAGCAACTGAAAATCAAAACATATATTTTTAAATAAAAATTAAACTTTGTGTATTTCTAAATCTAAAGTATCGAGATTAAAAACAGCAAATTTTCCACTTGGATTTCAATTTTGGTCTTCCGAAAAAGAAGGAATGGTTACATGATTTAATCAATTTATTTTTGTTCTATACTCAAAGTGAGTGTGTCATGAAATATAAAATTTACAATTATATTTCTCTAAAAGTTCTCTTACTTGCTGTGAATTAGAAAGAAAAGCTCTTTCCGGATTATTTTTGTGATAGTATGTCAGGTTTTCTTCTTTCTGAGAAATTGGGCAGTGCCCGTAGACAATACAGGGAAGTTGAGATTTTTTGAGTTCATCTTCAAGCCAAGCAAAAGTAGCCTTGGATATTTGTAAAAATTCCTTTTTCTCGATATCTGTGATAATGTGCTTATATCAGCCAAGCTCAAAAGTTGTCCTCATTTTTTGTCAGACAAATTTCTCTATATCATCTGCCGAAGTTAAATAGAGTTCGTGATTTCAAATAAGATGAAAAATATTATTTTTTGCATTTGATAGAATTTCTCTGACTTCTTTGTACCTTGCCTCTTTTTCTTTTAGGGAACTTCAAAACACGAAATCTCCCAAATCTATAACAGCACCTGGAACAATTTTTCCTATTTTTCCATTTAACTTTTCTAGTAAATTTCTAGTATTTCAGTGAGTATTTGTCCCTTTTTTGTCTGCTTTGTTCTCAATATTCTGACCATAGTGCAAGTCTGTAAAGATGATTATTTTGTTTGTCATGAATTTAAGGGAATTAAAAAATACTTTTTATCTTCAATCTCATCAACAAAAATATATTTATAATTTTTAATTTCTTCATATAAATCTTTGTAATCTTTGATTTTCTCCCATTCTAGATTTTCTTTATTGATATAAATTATTTCATTTTCATCTACATTTTTTCATATTGCAAGAAATCCATTATTTGATACAGCAAATAACTTTTCCCAACCCTCCTTTGTCAAATCAAAACCTTTACGAGATCTTTTCCAATATATGGTTCAATTTGCTCTAAATAAATTTTTCTTTTTATATGAGTTTTATTCATGCTTAAAATAAATGAGTTTTTTGATATATGTTTTAAGTATACTTAAAACATATAGAAATACAAAAGATATTTTGTAGAAATCTTGTCATAAATCTTATAGAGACCTTTCTCTGAAAGATCTTTTTAAAGTCGGATGTTCCAATGGAATATCTCTACAATTTATCATATTTTTCACAACATCATTTTGCTTTTTCTATACTATATTTTTTTGCATTTTTCTCCATTTTTTCCAAAACTACTTTTTCAATGTCTATTTCACAAGCATCTGCAAAAAGAATGAGAAAATTAAAAATGTCTGCAAATTCCTCTTTGACATTTGAATCTTTTTTTCAAATTTCATAAGATTCCTCTTGAGATTTCCAAAGAAACTTTTCTTGTAATTCTCAAGATTCAATTGCTACTGCAGTTGCTAAATCTTTAGGACTATGAAATTGTTTCCAATCTCTTGCATCTCTAAATTCAAAGATTTTTTCTTGTAATTTTCTGAAGTTCATAAATTTATTTTAAAGATTAAATATTTTTTGCGATTGTCTCATTGTTTTCTTTTTAGAGACCTTTCTCTGAAAAGTTTTTTTATAAGATATTTCACTCAAGATCAGAGAAACATCTCTACAAGACACATGTTTATTTTTTAAATGCTTCACTGAGAAATTTCTACAAATTTTATAATCTTACAATCACCTCTTCCTCTCCTCTTTTTAGAAGCTCATACCCTCCTTTTTCCAAAGTCTTTTTTGAAATTACAATTCTGTTTGGTATTCACCATAACTCACAGTCTCCTGCTTTTTGTCAAAAACCAAATTTTTTTCACATTCTGTCATCTAAGATAACAGTTTTTCATTCTTTTTCTAAACTTTTTGCAAGCTTTTCTGCTTTTTCTAAATTTTCCTCTCAAATTACAATTATATAATACTCTGCTGGAGCAATATTTTCAGGCCAAGCAATTCCTTTTTCTCTCATAAAATACTCTGCCATAACTCA